>Ga0265301_10001232_pt1 | contig 34414 bp, 45 predicted proteins | sample AusTroGonzalo_MG_2_FD_193488 | JGI IMG/M metagenome (GOLD analysis project Ga0265301, IMG submission 193488) | Bovine rumen microbial communities from tropical cattle in Woodstock, Queensland, Australia - Gonzalo_04 | ecosystem: Host-associated > Mammals > Digestive system > Stomach > Rumen ... | reverse complement strand
CTTTCACGTCATAGTAAGGGGGTAAAAACAAAAAATACAAAAACACGTTCTTAAAAGCCTTAAATATCAAAGAGTTATAAAAAAATGCGAAAAATTGAAAAGTACAATCGGCCATAATTTCGCTATAATCTGCTATAATTTGCGGGGCCGATTGGTATAATTCGATTATAACTGATTATAGCTACGGCGGCTGAAAGGCCGCTATTTTTGTGCCTGAACGTGGCCGAAACGCCTAAAAAACAGGCAAAAACCGCCCATATTGACCATTTTCGCGGCCCCACGAAAATGATGGCCGCCGCTGGCCGTTTGAAGGATGGTAAAACACCCTTTGAACGGCTTTTTTTTATGCCCTGCGGACGACCTCCGGGACGGTACTTTTTGCCTGAAAAATGGCTTTGGAGTGCCAAATGGGGTGCCAAATGGGGTGCCAAAACTCGAAAAAAAAAGAGCCGAGTTGACCCACATAATACACAAAAACGAAACGAGTTGACCCCTTTACGATGGTTTTAAAGCAAGTTTATAAAACAACGTAAAACACTAAAAAACAGTGGTTTATATACAATTTAAAGCAAAATAAACGCTAAAAAAAGCCTCCCTCCCTCTGGATGGTGAAAACAACGGGCCTGCTGGAGGGTGTTTTCAGCCCGCAGCAGCGGTACTGGCGGTCTCGTTCCCGTAGGCACTCCCCCCCTGTAACAGCTCTATTTTATCCTCCAAAAGTCCAATGATCTTTTGCTGATCCTCAATCTTTGCTTTTAAAAGCTGAATAAATTCAGATTGATTCTGTGGCGGATCATTTCCCATAGTTCGGAACATAGGACCATCACCAGATAAAAGCCAATTAGCATTAATATCTTCGCACTTTGCGAATATTAACTCAATATCAAAGGTGTTTCTGGCAAGCCAAGAACTGATTGTTTGAGGTTTTACACCCAATTTTTGTGCAAAATCCGCACTTTTCCCTTCTGAATAATGCTTTATTAACTCCTTAATTATCAAATTTTTATCCATTTCATAAAAATTATTATTTCGCAAAATGCGATTTTTTTCTTGTATTATTCGCAAAATGCGTATATTTGCACCGTGGTTTAAACATTAAACCGACCGACAAATATATAAAAAATATGGCAAAACAACTTTTAACGACAAAAGGCACCGGCAGGAAGATAGCGAAGCTGCTCAGAGTAAGCGAGCAGACAGTGAGCAAGGCCGTGAGGGGCAAGAGCGACACTGACACCGCCCGCAAAATCCGCAAAATAGCGGTTGAGAACTACGGGGCCGTGGAGGTTGAGACTAACTGACAAACATATAAATAGGAAAAACAATGGGAAAATCAGAAAAAACAAAATCCTACTTCGAACTCGTGGGACGCGAAATCGAAAATGGTACCAGATACGCCGAGGGAAGGCTTCAAGCCTACTGGGCGTGGTGGTACAGCCGCAACGATGAAGAGATCATCGAAGACGGCCACCTGTGGTGCCGTGACATTCCAGAATTCATTGACACCATGAGACAGGCCGGCGTGGAAAGCTTCATCACCACCAACTGCTCAACCGACCTGATGGAAAGCCTTCACGGCTTCGTTGCCAACGGCTGCACCATCGGGGAACTCTACGTCGTCAAGGCGAAAAACGAGTACGACAGTGACAAACAAGGCATCAGAATCAAACTATAAGGAGGAACCGACCATGAAAAACACAAAGAAAACCATCGGATCGGTGCTGTGGCTGCTGGGCCTGACCCTGGCCATCTGCACCCCTGACAACTGCCAACATGAAACCGCACTCCGCCTGGCCGGTGTGCTGCTGTTCGCCATCGGAGCCTACCTGGCCGAGGCCTACGACTTCCAGGAGAAAGAAAACGAGCAGACCGAGCGCCAGGAGGATCACGACCCCTACCCGGAGGAGATGGTACAGCATCCAGTCGGCGAGATACAATGAACTAATTTACAAAATATTGTCGAGATGAAGCGGTCTTTGACAATACTCAGTTCCAAGCAACATGAGCCCTTCGCGGAGTGCAAATAACTTGACGATATCGGCGTAAGTGGTGGAGAAAAGAGGATCGTCGCAGAACCAGATGTTGAAAAAGACACACTCCGTTTCGCCCTCTGGAACAAAGAATTCGGAATAGAAGCCGAAAAGGTCGCACAACTTCTCAACATCCTGCTTAATAAACTCCTCAGAAAACTCAAGGTTGTACTGAAGTCTGACTAGCACATAATCATAATCATTGGCATTCATAACACAAAGTAATTAAACACTGTTCGCAAAGGTAAGCAAAATATGGAATACTTCAACAACATACTGGCGGTAGAGGTCGGATGGATGCTCCGTGAGGGCATTATGAAAGATTACGACTATAAGCACGGCGTTTATCGCAGTGGTGATATTAAAGTGCTCCGTCCTGCTTGCCGCAACACCCCGGCACTGGTGGCCTACGACAGCCTTCCCGACCGCTACAAGAAAGCGATCACCGAGAAGGTGGGCGACCCGCGCCAGGCTGCGAAGCACAACGTGCTGGAGGGGCTGATAGAGCACTCGGCGGAGGCCACGCGGTGGTTCGAGGACTTCATGATCGACGAGACGCGCCACCTGCCAGCCGACAAACGGCGCGAATACTACGCCAACGCCGTGGTGCTCGACGCCATTGGCCGCCTGATAGCGAGCCGCAACACCAAACGCAAGGCCCTCGGCGGCAAGGCCACCCGATTCTGGGAGGAGATAGCCCAGGCCGTGCAGAACCTCGACCGCGGCCAGTGGCCGCACACCCTGCCCGAGAACGCCCGTTCGCTGGAGCGCAAATATCAGAAGTACCGCGCGGATGGGTACCAGTCGCTCGTCCACAAGGCCTACACCACCGGCCAGCGCAACGCCGCGAAGGTGGCCACCGAAGAGAACGAGGCCATCCTTGTGAGCCTCATGGCCGACCCGCGCAACCTCGACAACGCCCAGGTGGCGAAGCTCTACAACATGGTGGCCGCCCAGATGGACTGGAAGAAAATCACATCGGCCACCGTTGCCGTGTGGCGCGACAAATGCGACGACCTGATCTACAGCTACCGACTCGGCGGCGAGAAATACAGGGCCACACGCGAGATGCAGGTGAAGCGCAGCGCGCCGACGCGTCCGCTGCTCTTCTGGACGCTCGACGGCTGGGACGTGGAACTGCTCTACCAGGAACGCAACGCCAAGGGCGTGACCACATACACCAACCGCCTCACCTTGGAGGTGGTGCTTGACGCGCACACCAGATACCCCATCGGCTTCGCCATAGGAAAGAACGAGGACGCCTCACTGATACGTGAGGCCCTCCGCGATGCCGAGCGCGAGACGCAGCGCCTGTTCGGCAAGATGTACCGCGTGGCGCAGATCCAGTGCGACCACTTCGCGCTGAAGGCAATGTCGGCCACCTACGACACGGTGGCCACCAAGGTAATCCCGGCCAGGGTGAAGAACGCTAAGTCGAAACCCATAGAGCCCTGGTTCAACCACTTCAACAAGAAATACTGCCAGATGCAGACCAACTGGAGCGGCTTCGGCGTGACCAGCCGGAAGGAGCTGCAGCCCAACATGGAGGCGCTCTCGGCCCGCAAGAAGGACTTCCCGGACAGGGACGGCCTCATCAAGCAGCTGGTGGGCTTCATCCAGATGGAACGCGCGGAACTGGAAGCCCAGTACGTGGCCTCGTTCAGTGCCGACGGGTTGGAGGTGCTGACCACCCAGCAGTACCTGATGGCCTTCGGGCAGAGCACCGGCGACCGCCGCTACCTGCTTCAGGGCTCCGGCATCCGCTGCACCATCGGGGCCGCCAAGATGGACTACGACTGCTTCGACACCCGCTTCCGCCGCTACGCCTCCACACGGTGGCAGCTGCGCTACGACCCGGATGACCGCCGCTTCGCCCTTGCCGTCAACGAGGACGAGAGCCTGCAGTTCGTGCTGGAGGAGAAATACACCCAGCCGATGGCGCTTGCCGACCGCACCGACGGCGACGCAGCCGAGCTGAAGCGCGTGATGGACTTCAACCGCCGCAAGGAAGCGGAGCTAACCGACGAAATGAGCCGGACACGGCAGACTGCGATGGAGGTTCTGGAGCAGACCACCCTGAGCAAGCTGCTGATCACCGACAGCCGTGGCCAGCACAAGCTGCCCAAGGCGAAGGCCAGGCTGAAGGCCGCCGAACTGGTGCCAGCCGAGGTGGTTGACGACGACGGGTTCACCTTTGACATGTACTAATCCAATAATCACAGAAGGGAAAATGGAAGACATCAAGAAACAACAGATCGCCAACGCGCTGCGCCGCTACTGCGAGCGGTACGACAGCCAGGCGAAGGCCGCCAACTCGCTGAAGAACGCGAGCTCGGCCACCATCAGCCAGATGCTGAACGGCAAGTGGGAACTCATCAAGGACGAGATGTGGCGCAACGTGGCGGCCCAGATCGGCTACAAGGACGAGAAATGGAACGCGGTACCCACCCGCGACTACGTGATCCTCAACAAGATCCTGGGCGACGTCCAGGAGAACGCCCTGGTGATGGCCGTCACCGGCGACGCCGGCAGCGGAAAGACCTTCGCCATGAAACAGTACACCGAGTCGAACCGGCAGGTGTACATGCTGTGCTGCAACGAGTACTGGAACCGCACGGCCTTCCTCGGCGAGCTGATGCAGGCCATGGGCCGCGACGCCTCGGGTTATTCGGTGAACGACATGATGAACGAGGCGGTGCGCTACCTGAAGATGCAGGAAAAGCCGCTGATCATCCTCGACGAGGCCGACAAGCTGAGTGACCGGGTGCTGTACTTCTTTATTTCGCTCTACAACGCGCTGGAGGACGAATGCGGGCTTCTCATGGTGGCCACAAGCCATTTAGAGCTTCGCATCAAAAGAGGCGTGAAGTCGAACAAAAAGGGCTATAACGAGATATGGAGCCGGATCGGTAGAAAGTGCGTCGCCCTCAAGGGCGTTTCGGCTGCCGACATCACCGCCGTGTGCGAGGCCAACGGGGTGACCGACCCCCGGGACATCGATCTGGTGATCAACGACTCGGAGTGCGACCTTCGCCGTGTGCGCCGTAAGGTTCACGCCATAACCAAGCAGAAAGGAGCCGCGTGATGTATTCTTTAATATGCCCAACCCCATTTGACGAGAAGGCCATGGAAGAGCAAATCCACCAATCCTTCCAGAATATCGTGAGCCCCATCGATGAACTGATCATCGAATTAGAATCCTTTAACGCACTTCTCCATGGATAAGATGACAGAAAAACAGAACCGCCGCCTTTGGTGGCTTTTCGGCGAGCTCGGGCTGAAGGACAGCGTGGGCGAGCTTGTAAGCGAGGAGACCAACGGTCGCACCAACAGGGTGAGCCAGTTGGACTTCATCGAGGCGATGAACCTCATCAAGAGACTGGAGCAGCACACCCGCAAGGCTCAGGAACGCCCGTCCCGAAGGCGTGACGGCGATGTCATAGACCGCAAGCGCAAGGGCGTCATCAAGGCCATCTGCGCCTATGGCGAGCTGATAGGCCGCCAGTGGGACGCCGACTACGCCAAGGGCATCGCCACTCGCGCAGCCGGGCGCGACTACTTCAACGAGTTGACCGAAGGAGAGCTGACCCGGGTGTACAACGAGTTCTGCCGCAAGCAGACGGCAGCCAAGGAGAGAACGAATTTTCCCATTATATGTTTGAATTGAGGGGCATGAAGCGCGCACTTACCATCACCGACATCCGCAGATACAAGGCGCAAACCTACCTGCTTGACGGCGGCCTCGGAGCCTCGCTCGGCGAGGTGGAGCTTACCGGAAGCTGGATCGTGTGGGGAGGGTCGGCCAACGGCAAGACGCGCTTCGCCCTCCAGCTGGCGAAGGCGCTCGCACACCACGTGCGGGTTGCCTACGACAGCCTGGAGGAGGGAATGTCGCTCTCGATGCGCCACGCCATCGATGACGTCGGTTTTGCCGACGTGAAGCGGAACTTCGTCCTTCTGGACGGGGAGAGCGTCGGAGAACTCCGCGAGCGTCTGAAACGGCAGCGCTCGCCCAAGGTGGTGATCATCGACTCGCTTCAGTACACCGGTCTGACCTACACCGAATACAAGGCGCTCCGTGCGGAGTTCAAGAACAAGCTGTTCATCTTCATCAGCCATGCGGATGGCCGAAACCCCAAGGGGGCGGTGGCCAACTCGGTGAAATACGATGCCTTCGTGAAAATATACGTGGAAGGCTACAGGGCATATCCGCAAAGCCGCTTCGGCGGCGGCGAGCCATACACCATCTGGGAGGAGGGTGCCGAGAAATACGGACTTACAAACTATTAAACAATCAATAACAACCGCTTAAACAACAATTAAAATGAAGACACCGGGACACAAGATCAAGTGCGTCATCTGCGGCAGGACAAAGGAGGAATGGGGCAACAACGCCATCCCCGTAGCCTGTGGCACATGCTGCGACAGGTGCAACCGTGACGTGGTATTACCGGCACGGATCAGAATGTTAGTAAAACCCAATAAATAACCAATTAAACACACATTAAACTATGGAAATAACGATAAAATGTACAGTCGAAGAACTTGAAAAGTTGCTTGACTACATGCACATCAAGGAAGTTCCCTGCATCCTCGACGAGCTCCACGAGGACTTCGAGGAGGCCCCGGACAATCCCGATCCAAGCCCGGAGCCGCAACCATACCCGGCAACGGGAAACATTGATCCCGACCCGAATCCCGCCAAATGCGAGAAGGGGAAAGGCAAAAGAAAGCACTGCCCTGTTGATGTGATGGACGGGAAAAGATGGCGCCGCTTCCCATCCGTCAAGGATGCCGCGCTTTTTATCGGATGCTCGTCGTCCCAGGTGTCAACATCAATTGCCAACGGCTACAAATGCAAAGGCCACGAAGTGCGCTACAGCAGGGAGGAACCGGATGAGGAGGTTTTGCCCTGAGGAGCCGGAGCAGGGCAGCGAGGAATTCGAGGAGATGCGACGCCGCGCCCTGGAGCCCTTCAGACCGACCCTCACCATGGAGGACGTGCTGAGGCACGAGGAACGCATCAGGGCGGGGAGCATCGAATACCTCAAGGAGGAGGGCAAGCGTGCCAGGCAATGCAAGAAGGACGCGGAGATAGAGAGGGCCTCCTGCATACCAGCCATGGATTTTGACTTTTAAACACTATTCAATAACAATCTAAACAACATCTATCATGGAAAAAAAGAATGTGGAAATGAGCGCCGAAGAGGTCGCCGAATTCGAGGAATTCAAGAAAGAGAAAGCCCGCAGGGAGGCCGAGGCAAAGAAGAAGGCCGACCGTGAGGCCTACGCGAAACTGGTGGACGAGGCCATTGCCTCCTCCATGCCAAAGCTGAGGTACATCAGCCAATCGATCACCGACCACAAGCGCATTGTGATGGACAGCTTCAAGTCGGCACTGGAACTGAAAGCGGAGCTGTTCGAGGTGAGAGACGACCAGCGCAGCCACACCTTCACCAACAGCGATGGGACGGCTCGGATCACCATCGGCCACTATCAGCTCGACAACTACCGCGACACGGTGAACGAGGGCATCGCCATCGTGAAGGGGTATCTGGAGAGCCTGGCAAAGGACAAGGACAGCGCAGCCCTGGTGGCGGCGGTTCTGCGCCTCATGAGCCGCGACAACGCAGGCAACCTGAAGGCGAGCCGTGTGCTGCAGCTTCGCAAGATGGCGCAGGACAGCGGCGACGAGCGCTTCATGGAGGGTGTCCGCATCATCGAGGAGAGCTACGCCCCTGCCGAGAGCAAGCAGTTCATCCGCGCCGAAGTCAAAAACGAGGACGGGAAATGGATTCCGGTTCCCCTTGGGATGACGGAATGCTAAAAAGACGATCATGGGGAACCATTGCATTTACATAACGTGCAGCTGCTGCGGACTTGAATACTGTGTCCGCTGCCATGTCGGGACCTGCCCGAAGTGCGGCACGCCGTGGGATGCCAAGCCCATGAGCCTTGACAAATACTTTGAGACCATGAAAAACGGAAATGCAAAGATGACACTCGAGGAGATTTACCGGGAGGCTTGCCAATACGGAAAGAACGACAAGATGCGGCTGGTGAACATGATCCTATCGAGCCTCAATGAGAGGAAAGCCGGACCTGAGTTGGCCGACGACGCCACGCCGCCCTTGCCGGTGCATGAGGCGATGTGCGTGTTCAACGCCTATGTCTATAGGGAAAAGGGGGTGCGGTACTCGCCCAACGGCATATTCAGCAACCTCGACTACAAGCACATGAAGGAGCTGCTGGCGAAGCTCGACGTGAGGATGACGGAGGCCGGCGTGGAGCTGATCGACGACGACAAACGCATAGAGACGCTCAGGGCGTTCCTCCAAGCCGTCAGGGAAATGCGCAACTCCTGGTACTTCGACAACCGCTTCACCCCGGCTGGCCTCAACGCCGACTTCGACAAAATCTACATGGCCCTTAAAACACAGCGAAACCATGGACAGCAATCAGCTTTCAACTACCTCTAAGGGGATTACGCTTCCTAAAGGGAGAGACGACCTGAAGCATTGCCCCGTGGCGATGCGCCTATATGACCATGCCGTGGCCACCGCAGGCTTTCCCATGGAGGCGGTGGCGGTTCTTGCGGCCACCGACACTGGGATCAGGAGTGCGTCGGAAAGCGTTCGTAGCAAGTCGGTGACGGTGAAGAGCTTCAGCAAGGACTATGGAGAATACACCCTTTCGGCTGTAGTCCTGGCGCACCTGACAATGGTGGAGGATATGCTCAATGTTTCGAGGCCCCTCAAGCCGGACACGATGGCGGCTCTCGCCAAGAAGATGGCGCGGATGCTGCTCGATGATGACATGGACTGGAACCTCGCGGACATCCGCATCGTCGCCGACCGCCTGGCCGACGGCGACGCCGGTCAGGTTTTCGGAGGCTTGACCACGCCGTTGGTAAGGAAAGCCTTTCTCGAATACATGTGCGAGAAAATGGATGCTTTCACGGAGAAGAGGAATGAGGAAGCGTGGCGTTACAACGAAATATGGGACCAGGGCATAGACACACGGAGGAGCAGCGTGGACCCAAGGGCCGAGATTCGCAAGCACAGGGAGGCTGCACACGACTATCAGCTTAGAAAGTATAAGGAGGGAAAACCATGATAAAGAAAAGGCAATACAGCCACGAGAACATTGAAATCTGCCGCAACTGCGGCGGCACCGGCATGGCCGAGAGCGAAGGGTTTCCCTCCGTATTCAGCGGTGAGTGCGCCGGTGTTTGCCCCGTGTGCGATGGCAGCGGTCGCGTCACGGTGACCCGCGACGTCACCGTCACCGTGGAGTCGTTCAAGAAATAGCGGAGGGGGTCGGGATGGGAAAGAACAGGCACCACAGGAACTTCATCAAGCGCGTCCGGCTCGTCTGCCGGATTGTCCAGGAGCACTACGAGCCGGGCGACCAGACGAAGAACTACTACCAGGTGTGGAAGAAATACGTCAACCCGGTGTACCCGATGTGCTACAGGACGCTTCTGCGCTACGTATCGACCCCTCTCCCCAAGGAGGAGCCGGAGAAACAAGACACTAACCAACTAACACTATTCGACCTATGAAAAAATCGAAAATCATCCAAGACCTGCAGGACCTGCTTTCCGATGGGCTGTCCGGCATAAAGTACATCGGCCGGGACTGGGGGCAGCTTGCCTATGACCATCCACCCGTCAGGTGGCCTTGCGTCCTGATCGACATTGAGCAGGTGGAACCCCGGCCGCTGAGCGACCTCAACGAGCATGACGACGCGATCGTCGTGCTGACCGTCGCCAACCAGCGGATCGCCAGCGGCAGCTCAACCTCGCCCCAGGCATCGAAGGAAAAGAGCGTGGAAACCCTCGACCTGACAGACGACGTCCACCTCCTGGTGCGGAACTACGCCGCCCCGGGCGCGGAATACAACGCGCTCCAGTTCCTCTCGTTCAACAAGGTTTACGGGTATCCCGGCATTGAGGCGTATGCCATGCGCTACAAGACGAGATACAATGTTGCCGCAAGCAATGATGAGCCATGACCATAATCGACTATTTCTACATTGCGCTGATAGCCGTGTTTTGTGTCGCCGGAACCTTAAGCATTAGAAACTCAAAACATAAACAACCTAAAAACAACAACCATGAGCAATCTTAACACAAGTGTACTCAACCAGAGTCTTTCGGGGGGTTACACCTCCGAAGCATTCCGGAAGGGAGGGGAAAGCATGACCGTCGTGGCCGTGTTCAACGGCATCACCGGCACCCCTACCGTGAAACTCCAGCAGTCCGTAGAGGGCCGCGTATTCCAGGACATCCCGAAGTCGGAAGTCGTACTTGAGCCCGGGCAGGGCAGCCAGATGTGGAACGACAGCATCCTGCCCGAGGGAACCTATGTGCGTGTCGTAGTCGGCCAGGACGCCGGCGAGTTGTCAACCATCAAAATCCTGTCGTGATGAAACATGCAGTCAATCTGAACGAAGGCAAGTCGGCCTATGAGATATGGCTTGAACAGGGGAACCACGGCACCGAAGAGGATTTCCTTGAATCTTTGCGGGGGAACAGCGGCTATCATGGCGACCTGGACGAGCTGGAGGTTGTGAACAACCTGGAGGAGGGTGGCTCCGCAGCCGCCCTCAGCGCCGAGCAGGGAAAGCTGCTCAACCAAAACAAAGCCAATGTGGACCTGTCCAACCTTTCTGAGAAGGGACAGGCGAAGTTCGACGCCAAGGCCAACGTCGAAGGCACCTACGAAAAGATGGTCGTGGGCGACCTGGTGTCAATCGGCGACCGCGTGAACACGTCGGACAAATTTGTCATCCGCACCACAGCCGGGAAAGAATCCATCGACAGTTCCGTTGACGCGCTGCTGCTTGAGCTGGATGGCGGCTGCGGGGATATCGAGTCCGACGCATTCAAGGTTTATTCCATTCTTTGGCACGGGGCAAACCAGCTTGACCCGTCGGCATGGGCCGCCGGCAAGACGCGCGGCTACATCATCGGCGAGGTGGCCCAAGGTGCCATCGTCAGCGGGCAGCACAAGCTGTGCATCATCCGATGCCCGAAGTGCGAAGCCGGTCAATACGGCACCGCCGAGAAGAACAACGGCTACCTCTTCACCAACCCCTCCAAGGAAAACCTCAGGGTCGGCGACGGGACCATCATCGGCGTATGGTATTCGCCGACGCTCCCGGCTGTCGGCACCGAGGTGACCGCCGTCACGGAGCACACCTTCACCGGCTATCCGGAGAAGTTCTATCTGCCCGACGAGGGCTATATGATCGTGGAGGTGGCGGGCGACGCGAACCTCTCGGAGATTTGCGCGCATCTGGCGTGGTCCTACCGTTACGATGGGTTTGTGTCATACGTCTCGCCCCAGGAGTTGGTGGTCGCCGTGTCCGCCCTGACGAGCAAGTTTGACACCGCAACCGTCAACGGGAAGACCTGCCTTGTGCTTCGCGGCGTAGAGAGCGGCGGCAGGGCCATCCGCGACTACATTGTCATCTATCCGCAGGGCGGCGGAACTTACGAACGCAACCTTGCCCAAAAGCTACTCAGCGAATTGGAATGGACGGAAACACCCATCGAGTCCGAAAGCATCGACGGCGAGGAAGCCACGGTCAACGGCTACCGCTACACGGCCCAACTGCCCACCTCTGGCACGTATGCCGCCATGCGCGACGGCTTGATCCGTTCCGACATCGACGGCATGAACCTCGAGGGCTACAAGCTTGTTTTCGAGAGCCAGGAGCAGATATCTCCTGCCGTTGCCTTCGCCGGGAAGTATGTCGACTACCAGATTGCCACTCCTGTCAGCGGAACACACAACCTCAATCCCCTTGGAAAGACACCTGACGACATGGGCACCGAGGAGATTTTGGGCGGCGTATTGCCAACCGGCACCATCGTCATCAGTTACTGCAGGGGGTTCCGCGACACCATGCGCGCCCTCTACAACGAGTTCATCGCCGCCAGGGCCGAAATTGACGAGATGAAGCTTCACAAGCCCCTCTACTGTGTCGCTCCATGGCTTGAGAATGCCAACTCCGCCAGCCCCAACGACCAGGACAACCCCAACGCCCTGGCCATTTTCGGGAACGTGGCGTGGGCCCTTGACTGGCGCCCGGGTCTCGTTGACATGACCGCCGTGGAAGGCCAAAGGGAAAAGGACGCCCTGGAGCTTCGCAGGAACAACTGGTTCCGCGACATCTACAACAACTTTATGCCGGTTGTCGGCATCACCCAGGCGATGTACGACGAGTGCATGGCCCATGCCCTTTACGCCGACGCCGAGGGGCAGACCCCGTACTGCGCGTCGGGGGCCTACAACCCGGAAGCCTTCCTTGCGTTATGCCAGATCGAGACCGTTGACGGCGTGAAGAAACTCACCCACCCAGCACTCTACAAGGCCGTGACGGAAAACGAGGAGACTACCTATGTGGAAGTCTCCCACTACCTGATGCCTTGGGAAACGACCGAGACCAAGTATTCGATCTTCGTCGGGAGGAAAGACACCGTCCACCTGCTCGACAACGTAATCGGTTCCTCCGGCAAGGAATGGAACGGCATTCTCAGCGAGGCCGCGCCCGTATGGGACGGCGTGGATGCCAAGACGTTCGCCCTGAAGCCCACGGGCATTTGCCCGAGCCCGGTGACCACCATTGTCGAGGACCAGGTGGCGAAGCTTCGCTCCTTCTTCTTCAACTACAACGCCACCGACAGTTACTCCAAAGGCAACGCCGGAGCCTCGGGATGCACCATGTTCCGCAACAACGGGCACTACCGTACCAACCAAATCTCACAGATCGGAACGGCGACGAGGGCCCGTGCCAACAACCATGTCGCCACGGCTCCGACCCCGGTTGCCGAGGGCGGCTATCACGCCCGCAACACGTTCCTCCGTTGCATCGAGACCGCCCTTGGAACGAAGATGCTGTGCAACTCCGCACGCTTCAGCAGCGGCGTGAGCTCCGTCGATTCCTGCGGCAACGAGACGCAATGGCTCGCCAACGGCGGCCTCCGTTACAAGGCCCAGGGAGCGGAGAACTGGTCTTACTGCAAGCTTGACGGCAACCCGGCCATGTACTACGGATCAGGCGAGACCAAGACCACCACGAACGCCAGCAGCTGGCTCAGCAGCTACGGTCCCCTGAGCAAGACCATGGAGGCCCAGATGGCCGTTTCGTTCGCCGTGGAGTTCGGCATCGCCGCCGGAGAAAGGTTCGAGTTCAACGGCTGCACCTGGTGGTACGAGAACCCGACAACCTCAAGCTTCAACCCGCCCACTGTGGCCGACGGCTACATGAACGCCCGCGTCTATAAGATTGTCACCGGCACGTTCACCGGCTATGCCAGCGCCAACGCCACCGAGACCACCACGTTCGACCTCGAGGTGTGCGTCCGCACCGGCTTGATGCTCGGTTGCGACATGTCGGGCGACGGCGGCCCGTATTGGGGCGGCGGCTGCGAGATCGTGGGAGAGTGCGTCACGGCACCCGGAAGCGGAAGTTACGGCCACAGGCTGAAGGCCTACATCGAACCGGACCAGGAGAAGTGGGTCCTCGAGAGCGCCGTGAATGTCAACATAGGGACCAAGTTCGCCTCCGGCTTCGAGGACAAATACCGTTTGGCCGGGAGCATCGTCACCCGTTCCAACAACTACACCCGCCGCCGGCTGGCCAACACCCCGTTGCCGGCATCGATGGGCGGCGGCTACTCGAAGGGCGAGTGCGGCTACAGCTACATGGCCAACTACTGGGGCGCTGCCGGAAAGAAGACTAGGGTCGGTGTCCGTTTCGGCTACAACGCCTACGCTGGCAACTTGTCGGCGCGTTTTCTGTCTGCGTACTCCTCGGCTGGCGACACGGACAACTACTCTTGCGGTTCTGCTCAAGTTCGTTGGAGAATGCAATAACGCGCAGCGTAGTGCAACGGCTGCAAGGGCCATGCAATGGCCCGTTCCTCAACCGCCCTTCGGGGCGGTTTTTTTTTGGAGTTTTTCGTTTTTTGTCTAATTTTGCCACGTCGTAGCGCACAAGTCCGGCATAGTGACCGCGACCTCTGACGGCGCGAGGACATTTTTTTCAAGGGTGATGGGCGGTCGGTGTCCGTTTCGGCAACAACGCCAACAATGGCAACTTGTCGGCGCGTTATCTGAATGCGAACAACACGGCTGGCAACACGAACAACTACTATTGCGGTTCTGCTAAAGTTGGAGCAAAAAAAGTAATAATTGTCCATCGCCCGTGCCCGGAAGCGGCAGACATATAAGACCAGCCGGCGAACCCAGAAAGCTGAAGGGTGGAGGCCGGTGGCAAGGCTTGGCTGAAATGCCAGGGACTTGCCAAAAGCTCAAACTTGTTATTTGGGTTGTAATGAACGTGACGGAAAAAGACGTGCTCTCGGCCATGTTGAAAGCGGCTAAAGGACACAGCAACAAAAAGGAGGTGGAAAGGATGATGGCCAATCCCGAATCGTACTCCAAGATGGTGCTTGCCAGCATACAATCCGGAGAGTACGTGAAACACCTTCAATACAGGCCATTGAAAAAGACAAACAACGGGAAGGAGAGGAAGATCGATTCTCCATTGCTGTTTACCTTTGTCCTCCAGCATCTGTTCCTTGTATTGGCCAGACCCCTATATAAGAAGCATGACAACTACAACTGTCTCCACTGCAAACCCGAATGCGGAATAACGGCGAAGGACCCTTCCAAGTCAGCCATACACAAACTGAAGCATCTCGTTTACGACAGGCTCGATCTTCACTATTGTGTCATCACGGACGAGAGGCAATGCTACGAGCACCACCGGCCCAAGATATTCAGGAAGGAAATGAGAAGGCTGACCAGAGACCGCGAGCTCATAGAGTTCGGCATTAACGTGTGCTTCCTCAACAATCATCTCCCCATAGGCACCCCGACTTCATCATTCGTACATGACGTCATCATGCTTGATTTCGACTATTGGATGAAACAGGCGACGCGCTTTTCCGTCAGGGTGGCCGACGACAACTTAGGTGTTGTTTACGACAAACAGGAGGCGAGCCAGTTGAAATGGAGGATCCAGAATTTCTGGTGGTATCGGTACCAGATCAGGGCAAAAGTGGCGACAATCCGTATCGTAAACATTGACAAAGAGCCCGTTTCCTATTGCGGCTACGTTTTGACGAGAAACCACCGGGGAATTGCGGAACACGACAAAGGATTTACGAGGGTAAGGGACAATATACGCGCAGCTGCCTCAAGATGCAGGAGAGATGAATCGTGGGCCGCATATTATGGAATACTCAGCAAAGGGGACTGTTACGCCCTTATGCGAAAAATAGAACAGAAAATGAAACTCAGACAACTAACGGAGAAAATCAGGATCAACAGGGCCCTGGACGCCCCGAACATCAACCCGAGGGATTTGGAGGGCAAAGTGTTCACCATCCACGACTACGACATCAAATGCGACTCCAAGGGCACGCCGAATTGGATCAAGTGCCTAATAGGGATTGAAGAGAAGGACGAGGAAGGAAACCCGACCGGCAGAATGAAGGCGTACGAATTCCACGGATGCTATACCTATATCGTGGAGTTCATCACAATGGCGGAAAAAGCTTTCGGAAAACAAAACATGCTTCCTCTGGAGGAGATGGAGATAACAAACCAATGCGGATACATCTTCAAGGGAAGCACAAACCAAATAGAGTATATCGACAATGGCGGCGGTCAGACGAGCCTCTTCACCAATTCCTGAGCGGCCCGCTGCAGGTTGCGGCTCACCACGGCCTCGGCGCGCTTGCGCACCTCGGGGTGGTCGCCCAGGAACTGGCGCTGGGGGATGGTGATCACGGAGCCGGTCTTCATCAATGCCATCCATTTCCATTCCTCGTCCTTCGTCGTCTTGTACTTGTACCAGAAGAATTTCTTCATCTTGGCCGTGACACGGATGGTGCCGCCGTAGTTGTGGATGGCGGCGTACTTCTCGGACGTCTCCCAGAACACGCTGTCGGACGTGACACGGCTGCGGATCGACCGGCGCAGCCTGCCGGTGACCATCAGGACGGAGCCGCGCTTGCCCATCTTCCTCGGCGGCCACGGCTGGTTGAAGAAGGCCTTGCGCTGGAAGTTGCGGTCGAACTCGTCGGAGAGCTCCACGCGGAGGTCGTTGAGTATTTTTTGTTTCCAGTCCACTTCTCTATTAGATTGAAGCCATGTTATCCATCGCGACGAGACCATGGAGCGTCTCTTCTGCCTTTTTTACGCGCTGCATTGAGGTGTTCCAGTGGCCCTCGTCAATCTCGAAGCCGATGTAGTTGCGCCTGGTTTCGATGCAGGCCACGGCGGTTGTTCCGCTTCCCATGAAACAGTCCAGGACCGTTTCCTTTACTCGGGTGCTGTTGGTTATCATCCGCTCCACCAGCTCCGAAGGCTTCTGCGCCTGGTGGAGTTTGTCCTTTGACGTGAAGTTGATCGGCTTGATCCTCCAGACGTCCCGTTCGCTCCTTGAGAAGCCGGCTTTTGAATCCCCTTTTGTGGCGAAAACGATGAACTCATGGCTGAAACGGTAGAACGTCCCGGCCTTGATCCATTCATAGTCCCACACAATGAGGTTGCGCACCGGAAAGTGCTTCACCAGGATTGGATAGAGGAAGGGATAGGTCCGCCAGTCCGTGTTGATGTAGATGTGCGCGCCGTCTCTCAGGACCCTTTCCCACTCGGTGAAAAGCTGCTCAAAGAACGGCTTCACGAGGTTGTTGTCGAGGAAGGTCCCCTTGTGTCCGTTGCTGGTGGTTCCGACGCAATACGGCGGGTCGGTGCATATCATGTCAACGGTGCCGTCCGGGATGCGCTTCAAGCCCTCCAGGCAGTCCTCGTTGTAAATTTTGTTGAGTTCTATCATTTTTTTTGTCATTTTGCTTGCATTATTGAAATAATTTGTATTTTTGCCATTGGAAAGCATCCTAACAAGTTATCCTCTTCTCACGGGGAAGGCGACGGTTAGGGTGCTTTTTCTATTATTTCCAACGCCCACAATATGTTCCCATCGCGGTTGCATTTCAACTTGATCAAGACGGAAAAACCGTCAATTTCACCTTGGAATGACTTGAATACTGCATCGGGATGGTCGCGGCCTTCTTCGTCTCTGTCAGCCAAGTATATGAACTTGTCAGCATTGAGGTGTATCTTTTGCGCTACGGACAAACGCTCAATATAGTCATCGTCGCTTTTCCCCTTGTTGGCTATTTCCTTGTAAGAGTTTTTGTTGATGATGGCTTCTATGCCGTCAAACTTGACATCGAATCTGTATGCCGTAAACTTTCCGACTTTTACTTTGGGCAAATTTGAGTTTACCCAATCAAAGTATTCTTTTTGAGCCTGTACTTTCTTTGCCGTTTCCTCGCTTGACGTTACCATGGTGGCCACGATGGCGTTCACCTTCTTTCCGGCCTCGGCTGGTGCCTTGTAATAAGGGTGCTTGGGCGGGAACACCTTCCCGGCCTTTCCGGGATTGAAGCGGAACATGGCGGCCTTGTTCTCGCCGTTCTTGCCGATCTGAGTGGTGGCGCGTTCCCCGGCCTCGCAAGCCGCGTCGCTGTCGGAGAGCGGGTATTTGTCATGGAGCACCTGGACGGCGGTGCAGCGGCAGTTCCAGCCGTTGGGCGGGTAGTACTCGTTCCAGAACTTGTCGGAAGGCGGAAGCGTTATCCCCTCCAGGGCGGCGTGTTCCTCGCGTACGAGGCCGTCGAGGGCTGTGCGGTATTGCAGGTCGTATTCGTCGCCGTCGCGCTCTATATCGGCCCATTTCGCGGCCATTTGGGTGCTTGACGTGGCGAAGTTGTATTCCGCATAGAGCCAGTTCTGGTTGTACTGTGCGTCGATGGCCTGAACGTCCTGAAGGAAGCGGTCGAACGGCTTGAAGCCGCCGTCCTCGTCCTTCAGCAGCCGGGAGGCGTCGTTCAGCTCATGGTAGGTCTTGAAGCCCGAGAAAAGGAAGATGTTCTCGTCCAAGGCGCGGGCCATCTCGTCCGGGATGCTGCGTCCCAGGCTGCCAAGCTCCTCCGCCAGGACATCATGGGTGGCGCTGATCAGCGCGACCGGCTCCGGCTCGGAGAGCATTTCCGGGGTAAAGGCCTTCTTCCCATGCATCCATTTGGCCACGTCCTGGAAGGCGTTTGAAACGCGTTCAAACCGCTTTTTATCGTCGTTTGAAAGCGTGACCGCATCCTGGCCGTAAAGGTCGTTGACGGCTCGGTGCAGCCCCTCGTAAAAGGGGCTCAGCCGAAAAAATTGAAGTTCCCCGCCTTCAACGCATCTTTGCCGCTGCTGTCAACCGGGTTCATGCGCGGGCCGGTGATCTCCATGCCGAAGGTCTTCTTGAGCCACTCCACGTCGAAGTCGTAGTAGGCCGAGGCCTGGAACACCATCTTCCAGAGCTTCTCGGTGTCGGTGGCCTTGGCATATTCGAAGCGGAGCCCAGCTGGGATGATGCCGAGGCTCTCCATGGCCGGGATGGCGTCGCGGTTGATGTGGTACTCTATCTTGCGCTTGTCGGCCTCCACGATGATCTCCATCAGGTCGGTCGAGGCCTCCTCCTTGGACCGGTTGCCGTTGATGGTGTCCTGGCCAAGCATCGCCCCGAGGTTCAGCAGAGAAATCTGCTCGTCGCAGGTGGCGATAAAGTTATTATAGACATCGCCGTTGGTGCTTGACGCCTGGGCGAACTCGAATTCCTCCTCCGTGTCGATGATGAAATAGGCCGCGCTGCCGATTTCCTTCATCATGGTCTCGGCCTGTTCCAACATCTTCGGGTCTTGGGTGTCGGTCTTCAGGACGCGCGGAGGGATGCCGTAGATTTCGCAAAGCTCGCTCCAGCAGCTGAGGGCGAACTTCTTCATGAGCACATAGGGCGTGGCCTTGTTCAGAAGCCCCAGGTCGTCCGGGTCGGGACAGAACTCGAGGATCCACTTCCCGAAATCAGGACGCTCGCGGTACAACACGCTTTCGGAGCCGAAAACATCGGGGTAGAAGCGCCCGGTGAGCGGTGAGACATTGGGGCGGGGTACCAACTCAAGGTCGGGCTTGCCGTCCTTCCCGAAAGTGAACTGTGTGAGCGAGTTGTTATAGAACTGCGCCTCGACGATGTAACGCACCAGCTTGTCGTAAAGCCCGGTGTCCTTGAACTTCTCCATGGCCTCCTCGTCGATTTCCTTCCCTTTCTTCAGGTACCAGTCGGCAGACTGCGACTTGTTGATGCGCATCCCGACCTGGGACGTCATTTTCGCGTCGTCCATGACGTCCTTGTACAGCAGCTGCAGCCTGTGCTGTTTCGGCTCCGACACTCGGGTGGCTTCGTAACGCGCCTCACGCCACTTGGCGATGTCCTGGCGGACGATGGCTTCCTGGCGACGGATCGCCACCAGTGCGGCTTGCCTTTGTGATTTGCTGGGCCCTTCCTTGGGCTTCTCACTTCTCGTGAGCCTGTTCTTCAGGTTTTCAATGATGCTGGCCATAGTTTTGATTTACGTCGTGGTTGAACTTTGGGTTTGAGCCGAAACGGGACTTCAGCACGGTGTTGCCGTTCCCGTCGGTTCTCAGCGGAAGGTCAGGGGCAACGGTGCCGTTCGCGACTTTTTCCATGAATTTGATCACGCGGTCGTAGCGTTCGCGCCAATGCTCGTATATCATCTCCGAGTTGTTTTTACAGATGAGCCACCAAACGGCGATGACCTTGGTGTTCTCAAGTATGAGCGGGTCGCGGTCGTTGCCGGTGGCCGAGAAGATGGCTTCCGTGTCGTAGCGCGACGACAGATAGGACTTCATCTCGCTGACGGCGGCCTCGATGCACTGCAGGACCGTCGCGTCGTCGTTTTCCGTAATTTCATCCATGACATGCTCATAGATGACTGTCTGCATTTCTGATACGGTAATGAATGACATCAGTAGTGGTTGTTTGTGCGGGCCGATGCTTTGTACCGGTGGCCGCTGGTTCGTATTCTGTTGCTTAGTTTATAAATGGCCGATTCAAGAGCATCGGGCAAGTCATCGTGAACCTTTGATCCTTTCTCGAACCCCAGGAGCTGGTTCTCCAGTACCTCAAAGCCCTGTTCGCCCTCGAACTCCTCATTGAAGATCACGTCGCCGCGCTGGAACAATGGCTGCATCGCCTCAATGCGCCCGAACTTGTCCGGCTTGTTGCGGGTGTCGCCCGTGATGGGTATCTGGACGCCGACCTCCTCGCCGACGCGCCGGAACTCGTCGAGCAGCATGTCCTGCATGAAGTTGGCCTCCATATAATATTTAAGCGGTGTGTCCCCGACGAACTCGCGAATCTCGTAATGCCATTTCACCATGACCGACACCTTCGTCTGGTCGCCGAAGGCGAGCAGGACGTGGTATTTGCCGGTTTTGGTGAGTCCGACGAGCACAGTGCCCTTGTAGTCGTTCTTCGTCGATGACTTCCACGACGGGTCGGTGTAGGCGACGATGGCGCGGTATTCCCGCAAGGGGAGCATCTTGCCGTAGCGGATGTCCTTTTTCTCGAAGATGGTTCCCTCCTCGATGGGGTTGTTCATGTATTCCTTCTGGAAAAGACGTTCGCCGATTTCCTTGCGGATTTCCTCCACCTCCTTCTTGGTGAAATTCTCCTTCCAGGTCGGGTTGCCGTTCTTGTCGAGCATATTGACCACGGTATGGTGGAACCCCGGACGCTTGGCGATGTTGCCAAGCACCGAGTTCTTCCCGATGCGGTTGCCGACTAGGACAAAACGGCCGCGGCCTGCGTCCATTGTTCCGTACAGTGCCGAGAGGCACCAGTCCGTGACCTTCTTCACCCTGGAGGGGTTCAGCACGAGCTCGTCATCGTCAATGTCGTCGATAACGATGTAATTGACCCTCCGCCCGGATTTCTTGATGCCACGGGGGGACTGTCCGCGACCCAGTGCTATGAACATGGAGCCGTCCGAGGTGGTGAAGCGCCCGTCGCTCCAGATGCCGTCACCCTTGCCGATTCCGAAGTCCGCCTTGTAAAGCTCGTTGTTCTCAAGTTCGGCCTGAAGGTCGGACAGCAGCTGCTTCGCGGCCTCCAGCGACTTCGACACCAGCACCATGGTGAGGGGGACGTGGTTTTCCTGTGCCAGGATCCACATGGGCTCAATCAAGGAGATGTGGGTGGACTTGGCGTGGCCGCGCGCCCACTCAAAGCAGGCACGGGCGCGTTCGTTGTTCAGGACGTAGTTTGCGGCCTCCTTCTGGAACTTGGCCGTCGGCTTTGTCGCCAGATGCGGAAAATAGGTGCTGACAAACGCCCCGTAGTCCTTCCTTGTCTTGGACACGCGCTTCTCGCGCTCCAAGGCCGAGGCGTTGGAACTGTCCGAAAGGTGCCGGGTCTGTTCCTGGATATAGGAGCACAACGCCTGCCATTCGGCTTCCTGCTGTTTCCGTCGGGCCGCGCTTGCCATGGTCAACAGCGGTTTTTGATGTGGTCGAGGTATTCCTGATGCAGCCGGTTGATGATGACGAGTATCTCCGGCGTGATGCTCTTGTCGGTCTCTGAACGTTTCAGGAGCCATCTGTCAAAGGCGGTGAAGACGTCTATTACGGTGGCGCGGTTGACGGTGTTGGCGATGCGCTCGGCCGAGGCCATGATTTTCGCCGTGTTGTCGGACAGCTTGGTGATGGATTCGATATTGTAGTCCGGCTTGTTGAGTTCGGCGATGATGGCCTCCGTTATCTTTCTCGCCGCGAGCATTAGCGAGTTTGCCAGCTCGACGCTGGAGGTCTTCTCCTCCTCGAGGCGGTCCCGCCAATTCTCGGCGTTGGCCCATCTCGACACGGTGGCTTCGGTGACGCCGCACTGGTCGGCGATTTCCTTTTGTGACAGCCCGCCCATGAAGAGGCGGTATGCCTTGGCCTTCTTGGAGGCCATTTCTGTTCGTTTGGTCATAGTTCAAAATGAATTTTGCGTCGCAAAATTCAGTATAAGTGCTTGGTTGCCAAAAAAGAATGCACAAACTGTACACTCTTTTTGCGGGGTCTTGGGAAAGGCGGTTATTTCGCACCGTGAAAAAACCGCAACCCACCATGAAACGAATTGTACTGACCGACGAAAGCCTCAACAGCTACGGGTTCTGGGTCCTGACCTCGGGGATGGATCTTTCCGCCTTCCTGCGCAACCCCGTGATGCTATGGAACCACAACAGGTCGGAGGGTGGCACCGTCAACGACCAGCTGCCGATCGGCTACTGGAAGGACCTCCGTGTTGAGGCCGACGGATCGATCACCGCGGAGCCGGTCTTTGACGAGACGGACGAGTTCGCCGTCAAGATAAAGAAAAAATACGAGTCCGGCGTTTTGAACGCCTGTTCCATCGGTTGCCGCATATTGGAGTGGTCTGAAGACCCCAAGTTCTTCAAGCCCGGGCAGACGGTGGCCACGGCGACGAAGAGCGTGCTTCTCGAAGCTTCGATCTGCGACATCCCGTCCAACCCCAACGCCACCAAGGTCGTGTTTTACAACGAGAACAGCGAGACTATTAACCTGTCCGATTTGCCGAATATGGCAATAGGGCCTAACATCAACAATAAAATGACAAAGGAAATCGCACTTAAACTGGGCTTGGAGGAAACCGCCAGCCCACAGGCCATCCTGGCCGCCATCGTCGATCTGAAGTCGGAGAACGCCTCCTACGAGGCCACGGTTCAGAACCTTGAGCTTGAAAACAAGCAGCTGAAGGAAAGATGGAAGGAGATTGAGGAGGCCAAGGCCGAAGCACAGCGCCAGGAAGTGGTGTCACTCCTGGACGAAGCCGTGAAGACAGGCCGCATCGACACCAAGGCGCGCAAGCAATTCGAGAAATTGTTTGAGCTTGACTACGAGGCCGCAAAGGCCACTCTGGCCGCACTGCAGGCAAGAACACCTCTCAAAACCACAGAACCCGCATCGGAAGCCGGCGATCTGGCCAAAATGAGCTGGGATGAGCTTGACAAGTCCGAACGTCTTATCGAGCTGAAAACAAGGTTCCCCGAACTCTATCAGCAGAAATTCAACGAAAAGTTCCACAAAAAACACTAAAGACAATGGCACTACAGACAGAAATTTGGCTTAACCATCTGGTTGAGTTATTGTATGCGGACAACACGTTCGCCGCAAGAAGCGTCGATCACTCGACCTTCGTAGATAAGAAAACCGTCCACGTCCCGAACGCCGGAAGTGCGCCCGGTGTCGTTAAAGACAGAAACGTGTGGCCTGCCCAAGTAACCCAGCGCGAAGACAGCGACCTGAGTTACGACCTCCATGAATACTCCACGAATCCCGTGCACCTTCAGTATTCGGAAGAGATCGAGCTGTCCTACCCGAAACGAGACAGCATATTGGGTCAAGCAAAAAGTGCTCTTGCTGACAATGTGCATGCTGACCTGATCAAATTGTGGACACCTGAAGGATATGCCAAGGTTGGCACTACTGGTGCTTCCGTGCCTTCGCACCTGGTCTCGACGACGGGCAACCGTCAAGCCATGACCAAAGCGGATGTTTTATCGGTTGCCATGCAATTTGATCTTGACAACATCCCAGATATGGGCCGCTGCATGCTGCTTGACGCTGTGATGTACAACCAATTGCTCGCGAGCCTCACCGAAAGCGAGGCCAACGCTTTCCTTGCCACCGCCGATGCCAAGAGAGGCGTTATCGGCCAACTCTACGGCTTTGACTTCTACAAACGCTCGACAGTGCTCCGCGCAGCCGCAAACGGTGCGACATTGGCCGCCACCAACGCCGCCACCAACGCCGCCGCCGGCCTTGCATGGAGCGAGTATTACGTGGGTCGCGCCATAGGCGAACGAAAACTGTTCTTGAATGAGGATGACGCCACCTATTTTGGCACAGTGATGAGCGCACTGGTTCGCGCCGGTGGCAAATACATCCGCAACGACAAGAAGGGGGTCTGCGTGATCTTCCAAACCACCCCGTAAACCCGTTTGAAAACCCATTTAATAACCATTTAAAAACACAAACCATGAAAAAATTTCTCTGTCTCACCTTCATGTTCCTCGCCGTTGCGCTGACAGCAACGGCAGGCTATTCAGGAACCCCTGACATCCCATCGGCCCGAGCCGTCATCCTGGACGTTCCGGACCTCGCCCTGTGCGAGCCCTCCGGAATTGTCCAGTGTGCCTATGAGAGCGGATGGGACACCGCCGTTGCGTTCACGTTCCGCGACTATGGCGACGTCGCCATCTCCTGCGTGGACGGATTCGTCCTTTGGAACCATGCCACTGAAACGCCGCCCGGCAGCTGCACCGCTTGCGAGAACGAGACCAGACGAAACGCCAATTACAATTACAGGCACTTCCATTACCGAAGTTGTACCGGCCCCGTACCTGACAGCTTCAACCACCGATTCAAACAGCTGACTTTCAGCCGTCATGTCTATCCGGTCAACTCATAGTCAAACCCTCAAAAACAACACACCATGGCAAAACGTATAGAACGACTTGTTATCCATTGCACCGTCACGGCTGAAGGCCGGGAGGTGACAGCCGCTGACATCCGCCGCTGGCGTTGCGGAAACAAGCCGTCTATACGGGCATGGCGTACATAATACCATAATCCATGGACAGAACAGTCAAAAACAACATCGGCCTTGTTGCCTATTGTCACGCTCAGTTGGGCCGACCCTATTGGTACGGTACTTTTGGCCAACTCGCCACCAAAGCCCTGTATGAGAACCGCAGGAAAGCCTATCCGGGTTATTACAAGGATAACGACTACCACCAGCAATACGGCCAGAAAGTGCATGATTGCATCGGTTTGGTTAAGGGGTATATGTGGACTGACGATGCCGATTCCACCCACTACGCATACCAATCCCACGGTTTCACCGATATGAGCGCAGACATGTGCTACAACCATTGCACCCGTAAAGGTGAGGGGATCAGCACCATGCCCGACATACCGGGCGTCCTGGTCTTTATGAAAGGCCATGTGGGTGTGTATGCCGGTAATGGTGAAGTCATCGAGGCCAGGGGACACAAGTTCGGTGTGGTTGTTACCAAATTGGCAGGTCGTCCGTGGAAGAGATGGGCATTGCTTGATGAAATCCAGTACATAAATGGTTAAAGGTTTGAAAATGAAGGAGTACACGATATGGGCGAAGTAATCAAATCGGCAGCGCGGCGAAACATTCCATTCTGGGTGTGTCTTGTGGTTAGCATCGGTATGCTCGTGGGTGGATTCTTTACACCGCCGATGGCAAAGATAGACGGCAGTATATTCATTGGGGTCGGGGCGTTGTTTGCTTACGCCTCGCTCTATGTTATATTGGTCGCTATGGAAAAAGGCACCCCCGCCAGAGTGAGCCACGGCAAAACCAGCCTCAGTGTTGGCGATCCCGATGGTGGCAATAAACCAAAAAACATCGAGAACGATGATGCCGGCGCCTAAGACATTTGTAGCCATGGCCATGATCCTTGCGGCCTGTAGAAGCAGTCGTACATTGACGGAGGGAAGGGTCGAGGAACATACCGAGACATCGGCCAAAACCACCTCCACCGTCGATAAGGAATACATCCACGACAGCATCTACATATATGTCGCGGGCGACACGGTACGGGAGGTGCGATGGCGGACATGCTGGCGTGACCGATTCGTTCATGACACGGTTCTTGATCGCCGGACGGACACCATCTACGACACGAAGTACGAGGAGAAGGTGGTTGAGGTTCCTGCCAGGGGTGCCACCGCCGGATGGTGGGTTTCCGCAGCTCTTTTCGCAATTATCGTGATTTACATATTGATTAAAACCCTTTTGAACAAACATTAAAACAAAATACTATGGCATTCAAATCAGGAACAGACCTTATCTTGGGTATCGTCCAAAGCGGCACCTTCAAACCGCTTGGCTACTCCACGGGCTGCAAGATTTCCGACTCGACCGAGACAGGGGAACGTACGACCAAGGAGGCCGCCGACACCAACTGGAAGGAGAAATACGTGAAGAGCCTCTCCGAAACCATCACCGCCGATGGCTTCGTCTATGACAGCGTGGCCGCTTCCAGCATCAGCTTCCCCAACCTAAAGAGCTTATGGATCAACAAGACCCCTGTTACGCTCCGCTACAAGTACCGTGACCAATCGGCCAACGCCGGACTCTACCAAGGCACATTCATCATCACATCGCTCGAGAATGACGGCCAAGCCGGCGACGACGAGAAATGGAGCGTCACCTTCGAAAACTCTGGAGCGGTGGCCCCTGTTTAACCATCAAAATTGAACTACCATGACAGCATTCAGATCAGGAACAGACCTCATCCTGGGCGTGGTAAAGGAGGAGAACAAAGTTCCTACCTTCTTTCCGCTCGGCTACTCCACGGGCTGCAAGATTTCCGACTCGACCGAAACCGGCCAGCGCAAGACCAAGGAGAGCGAAGACTCGAATTGGAATGAGAAATACGTGAAAAGCCTCTCCGAAACCATCACCGCCGATGGCTTCGTCTATGACAGCGTGGCCGCTTCCAGCATCAGTTTCCCGGACTTAAAGGAGGCTTGGCTCTCCAAGGCTACTGTTACGCTTCGTTACAAGTACCGTGGCGGCGAGGACCTTTACCAAGGCGAATTCATCATCACATCGCTCGAGAATGACGGCCAAGCCGGCGATGACGAGAAATGGAGCGTCACCTTCGAGAACTCTGGCCCAGTTGGTGAAGTGCCCGTTGAAAATGGACAGGAATAAAATAACGACATCATGCAAAAATCAATCATTATCAAAGGGAAGGAATACCCTGCGCGTCTCACCATGGGCGCCATGCTGCGTTTCCGCCGCGAGACCGGCCATGACGTGAGCACTATGAAATACGAGGACATCTCGGACCTGATCACCCTCCTCTGGTGCTGCGTCGCGAGCGAATGCAACGCCGAGAAGGTGGAGTTTGGCTATAGTCTGATGGACTTCGCCGACAGCATCGACCCGGCCTTGATAACGGAATTCTTCAAGGAAACGGAAAAGGAAGCCGGAGTGTCCGACCCTGACGCGGACCCTCCGACATCCTGACCCTTCTCGGACTGGCGGTGGGTCCCATCGGCATGTCGATAGACGACTTCTGCCGGTGCACCCCCGCCGAGTTCCGGGCCATAGCCGACTCCTACGTGAAGACGGAGGAACGGCACGAGCGGTCGGAATGGAACCGCACAAGGATGATGTGCGTGCTGCTGCTCCAGCCGTACAGCTCCAGCAGGATCGACCCACAGGAACTGATGCGCTTCCCGTGGGAAGAGGGGACAGGGGATCAGGATGAGAAACTTACTACAAAGGAAATCTGGGACAGGTTTGAGAGGGTGAAACGGGAGCAGGGCCTTCTATAGCCATTACCATTCAAATTCAGGAAAATGTCAGATACAACGGTCAGACTTCAGATAAAGGTTTCGGGCGACGGCGACTTCAAGAAAGTCGAAATCTCAGCCGATGACCTTCGTGGCGCAATCGAGCAGGTCCGAAACGAGGCCGAAAAGGTGAACAGTTCGCTGATCAACAGCAACCAGATCGCCCAGGCATTCGAGCAGGTGAGCTCGGCGGTTCAGGGTCTGCAGTCTGTCATGCACGACCTCACCGATGCCTACGCGGTACAGGCTCAGGCAGAAACGAGGCTGGCCACCGTGATGCGCAACACCATGGATGCCACCGAGGACGAAATCCAGTCTATCAAGGATTTAGCCTCGGCACAGCAACAGCTGGGTGTGGTCGGCGATGAGGTGCAGTTGAGTGGTGCCCAGGAGCTGGCCACCTATCTTGGGAAAAAGGAAAGCCTCGAGAAGCTCATCCCGGTGATGAATGACATGATAGCCCAGCAGTACGGCTACAACGCCACCGCTGAATCGGCGGTCGGCATAGCCACCATGATGGGCAAGGTTATGGAGGGCCAGACAAAGGCCCTCTCGCGTTATGGCTACTCGTTCACCGAGGCGCAGGAAGAAATCTTGAAGTTCGGCACCGAGGAGGAACGCGCGGCCACGCTTGCCGAAGTGATCGAGCAGAGCGTCGGAGGCGTGAATGCGGCTCTGGCAGCGACACCCTACGGAAAAATCGTCCAGGCAAACAACAAGTTTGGTGACCTGAAGGAAACGCTGGGCAGCCTTGTGGCCCCGGCAATGACCGTCGTTGACAACATCGCACGTATCACCATCGCCATAGCGGGTGTCGGTAAGGGCATTGCAACCATCAAGTCGCTCACCACTTCAATCAAGGCACTTGGCATCCATTCAAAGGTAACGGCCGCCGCCCAGCGTATGCTCGGTGCGGCTGGCATCACCGCTGCCGCCGGTACCACGGCGTTAAGGGTGGCCGTGGCCGCACTTTATGCGACCATGACGCTCGGCCTGTCACTGGCCATCCAAGGTATCATCACGCTCATAACGAATCTCACCGGCAGTGCCCGTGATGCTGCCGACGGCATGGATGAGCTGAAGGAGGCAAACGAGGCATACAAGAATGCAGCCGGCCAGGCGAAGGCGGAGATTGAGACGGAGATAGCGGCCCTGAAGCGTTTGATGGAGCAGGAGGAGGACACCGCCGATGCCGTCCGCCACCTCAACGAAAAATACGGGGAGATATTCGGCTCACACCAGACCGCATCCGAATGGTATGACATCCTTACGCAAAAGAGCGAGATTTACTGCAGGCAGCTTGGATACGAGTCCAAGGCAAAAAAACTCGCAGCCGAAATTGGCGAAAAGATTGTGGAAAGGGACAGGCTAAAGGAACAGCTGGCATCAACACCAGAAAAGAGAACTGTCACTGGTGGTTATATGTACGGATCCTGGTCTTACGAGGAAGACAACCCTGTATTTACCGGTCTTTCAGATTCGATAGCGTCCTTGGATAGCGAGATTGAATCCATGACTGCCGAAATGAACTCTGCTTTCGGTGAAGCTGGAAGAGCTGCTGACGAGCTAAGTGGGAAAACAAACAACGCAGCATCAGCGGTCTCTTGGCAGCAAATGGGCTACACTGAACTCGGGAAAGCCATCCAAAAACAGAAGGATAAACTCGGCGAATATTCCGACGCATCATCCTCTGAGGCCCAAAGAGAAATAGCCCTCTTGCAGGCCATGACGTTGCGATACAACGCCCTTGGTAGAGCCCTTGGCCTTGCAACTGACAATACAAAACGTCTGACAGAGGAGATAACCCGTGTGCCGGCCGAGACCATCCCGACACTCGCACCAAGAGCCGCTTCACCACTCGCAGCACCTGAAGGTGGCTTGGCGCTCCAAAGCCATTCAGGGGGGCTCCAGAGCCTCGAAGATTTCAACCGTCGTATCCTGGACCTTCAACAGCAGCGTTTGAAGGCCTCAAAGGACGAGCTCCCGGCTCTGGATATGCAGATTGCCTACGTGGAACAGCTCCGTGAAGAATTTGAAGGCGTATCCAAGGCTAAGATGCCCGATATAGGACAGGCGTGGAGTGGGCTAAAGGGCATCGGAGGCTCCATCCGCGACATCAAGGATGCGCTCACGGAAACCGATAACGCATGGGATGCGCTCACGCAGACCATTGATGGATTCATCGGACTTTTCCAAAGCATCCAGTCCGTTATTGAGATCATCAACAACATATCTGCGGCCACCAAGGCGATGGCGGCCACAAAAAGTGCCGCTTCCGAACAGGTTGCCGCCGCGAATTCCGTGGAGGCCACCACCAACACCGCTGTCGCCGCAACTGGTGCCGCAAGCGCCATGGCCAGTATCCCTTGGGTCGGCCCCGTCCTTGCCATCGCTGCTGTCGCCTCTGTGCTCGCCTCGCTTGCGAGCCTTCCGAAGTTTGCCGGAGGCGGTCTCGTCTATGGTCCCACGGTTGGTCTGATGGGCGAATACGCCGGCGCGTCGAGCAACCCAGAGGTGATTGCCCCACTCAACAAGCTTCGTGGCATCCTCGGGGAAGGAAGAGGCCGTTCTGAGGTTAAGTTCCGCATTGAAGGCCGCGAACTGGTCGGTATCCTGAACAAACAAAACACCATATACGATAGATCGAAATAATGAGCTACGTACCTGCATACACATCACAATTCCATGGTACCGACGGCACTTCCTGGTCGGTGGAGATTGCCATTAATAACTATGAAAGCCGTGAGCAGGAAATCAGGTTGGAAGCGGACGAGCCCCTGGTCATCGAATGGCAGGAAACAAGGAAAACGGATGTCGTGCAGTCATCCACCTGCACGCTGAAGGTCTCCAACGAAAGCGACCGACAGATGGTGACGCTTATGCAAAACCATGATGTTTTGTGTTCAGTGTATCGAGGAGAGAACCTTTATTGGAGGGGGATGCTGGATGATCGTATTTATGAGGAACCGTATAGCTTCAAGCAAAACTATGTGACGGAACTGACTTTTTCCGACTTCGGGTATTTGAACAGGACAACATTCAATATGTTCCATAAACGCAGCCTCCGTTACATCATTGACGATTGCCTCGAAACTGCCAGACTTAACTCGCTTCCGGTAATCCAAATGGTGTCCTTGGCGAATCCCAAACCGCTTGTTCCGGTTTCCTTGGAAATGCTCTATATCTCATGCGAAAGGTTCCAGTCGTCAGACTCGACGGATGAAGGGCCAAGCAAACGAGATGTTCTGGAAGAAATACTCCGCCCCTTGGGACTGCGTATCATGCAGAAAAACGGGAAGATATGGATATATGACATCGAATACCTGCGCGATGAAACGGTGGCTGTACCTGTCGTATGGAAAGGCACCGACGCCATATTAAGGGGATCGGAGACCTTCGGCACATACGAAATCGACTTTGACTCCGACCCCAAGGAGACCGTCCTTGATGGATCCGGCATTTCCAAAATCTGGGATGATGCTTCAAGCAACAGATTTTGGGCTGAATACAGAGATGACAATAATAGCGAAGAAGAGATCGGTTTCTATTTTGAATTTAACTACATTAGTTCCCTGCACCTTAATAAATTCAGAACAAGAAGCTATCTGTCCGCAAGCGATGAATTCGGCTACGCCTACAGGGCAAGGTGCTTCGACTCGGTAAACAACTCAAAAAGGAACCTTCTCGCCTCAACGACACCAATTCAGCTTAACACTATCGACAAATTGTTTAGTTTTCAGTCGAGATACCTTCCTCTTATCCCTGACAGGGATGATTTTCAGTTTCGTGTCAACCTTGACTTTCTTTTCAGCCCCAAGTTGAACCCATTCGAGGAGGCCGAGGATTGGAACCTTGATATTTACGAAACATCGTGGCATACCATATCCTGGGAGAACTGGAAGGAATATATGCTTCGCCTGTATATTCCCGTCAAGCTTGAAGTTCTTAATGATAACGGAGACGTGCTGTACCATTATAAGAACACCAACAGCTACGGCGGCTACCTCTATCCGCTGGATCCAGGCCATGGTAAGTGGCTCTCGGGGGCAGGCACATGGGGTGAGATGCTGCTTGCTTACTACAAGCCGGGCGACGACGGACACCTCCACGAGACCGCCCTTGACGGATGGGCTACAAACAAGCAGACCATCAGCAGGAGCAGGGCGAAGGCCCCGGGAGTTTACGCAAAAAGGAAAGACGGGGAATATGTTCCGTTGCCGCCGGTACCTGGGTATGTGAGATTCACCGTGAGTAACGGCATTGTCGGCCTTCTCGGCGATGTCGAGCCACAGATGCTGCTTAATTTTGACCAATATATCAACTGGCAGTTGTATCGTGACCCCAAAGTGACCGTGGTGCGCTCCAACATGGTCAATGATGACATAAAAAAAGACGACATCAGCGATCGCGAAAGCATTGATGAATACAGTGTGCACCGGGATGTTTTTCAGGAAGGCGCAAAAATCGGAGGTTACAGGAAAGGGGTCAGTCCATGCGCCAGAGGGCTTTTGTTTGATGGCAACGGCCTTGTGTGGTCAAAATTTGTGAAAAACACCGCGCTACGTACACTTGAAGCCCAAAGAATAAAAAGCCTTCAGGATCAGACCCATCTGGTTCAGCCAGAGATTTCCGGCACTGCGGTGCTCAACCCCGAGTTCTGCATTTACAGCGAGGCCAGCACCAGCGGTGTGTTCCTCGTCACCGCCCTTCGCCAAGACCCTAAGTCGGCCACGGAATACGTGACAATGGCACGTATCGCTGGCATCGGAGGCTTCGTCTATGAATTCTCATGGAGTGACCCGATATGTGTCCAGGAGCAGGAACGCTACAGCTACGAATGGGGTGACCCGGTGTGCGTGAAAACGCAGAATGAAATACCTGTACAAGAAGAACCTCAACAATAATAAAAACTATGGCATACGTAAATACAGGAGATGCAAGAAACAAGACGCTGACCATCATCAAGGGGACCTATTCCCATGACTACGACTTGTGTGCCGGGTTCACCGCCCCGGACAGCACGGTTTACCCATCCCTCTCGGACGATGGTTTCGGGAAGCTGTCACGCTCGGACTATGAAGCAAGGCTGAGGGCATTCATAGAATATGTTTGCTCCATCGAGACCGGCCTTGCGACCGACTGCCCGGACATGACCATCGGGAGCGTGATCTACGACCCGGTGTCATGCCCGTTGCCAAGTCCGGCAATAAAGGACGAAAACGAAGAAGAATGATAACCCCGGGGCCAAGAAAAAGGCCCCCGCCTCCAAAGTCGGGCTCCTACCCCCGGCAATGACAAAGGTGCCACAACACCACGGCAGAGGCCGTAAGCCTCTCGGTGTTGTGGCACCTTGTTTTGTAAATGTAGGAGGCTGCAAAGGTATGAAAAAATAAAACAAACGCAAAACATTAGAGTTATGACAAAAAGCTACACCCAGGCGCCCCTTCCTTTCATGGGGCAGAAACGCCGCTGGAACCAGGAGTTCAAGAAGGCGTTGGAAACAGAATTCACCGACTGCGGCACCTTCGTCGATCTCTTCGGCGGCAGCGGGCTCCTCTCTCACTTCACAAAGTCGGTGCGGCCTGACGCGCAGGTCATCTACAACGATTTCGACAACTACTCGCGGCGCATTGAGGCCATCCCAACCACCAATGCCCTTCTCTCGGACCTTCGGGCGATCGTGGCCGGCTTCCCCGAAGACAAGCGGATAACCGAGCCGCTGCTTTCAAGGGTGCTGGGCAAAATCGCCGAGTATGACAGCCGGGGCTTCGTCGATTACATCACCCTTTCCGCTTCCCTTCTTTTCTCCGGCAAATACGCCACCAGTTTTGAGGAGCTGAGGAAAAACGGACTATACAACACCATCAAGCAGACGGACTATTCGGCGGACGATTACCTCGACGGGCTGACCGTGGTCCATGACGACTACAGGGCCGTTTTCCACCAATGGGAAGGAAAGGATGGCGTGTGCTTCCTGATAGACCCGCCGTATCTCTCAACCCAGGCCGTCACTTATTCCAACTATTGGAAGCTGCGCGATTATCTGGACGTGCTCCATACCCTCAACGGGACAAACTATTTCTATTTCACCTCCGAGAAAAGCAGCATCATTGAGCTGTGCGACTGGCTTGACAAGGAATACGGGATGGGCAACCCGTTCAACGGTGCCGTCCGCAAGGAGCTCAGGTCGCGCCTCAACTACAACGCGAACTATACCGACATCATGTTCTACAAACACAAACAGCCATGAACAAATATTACAAGACCCTCGCGAGGATTGTCGCGAATGGCCAGCGCCAGACCAACAAAAAGGGCGAGATCATCTATCTTTTGAACCAGCAGCTCGACTTGAAGCCAGCCGACCTGCCGGACATCTTCGAAGGCCACAACATCGCCAGGAAGAAACTGAAGAGCGAGCTGCAGCTTTTTATGCAGGGCGAGCGTCTGACCGAGCGTTACCGTGAAGCAGGCATCAGCTGGTGGGATTATTGCGGTCCAATCCTGGTGAACAGTTACCCGACCTACTTTGAGAAGCTGCCGCGATTGATAGCCAAAATCAACAGCGAGAAGCGCAGCAGCAAGAACTATGTGCTTTTCCTGGGCGAAACAGGAGCGGAAAGCAACCAGGCGCCGTGTTTGAGCCTTGTGCAGTTCCAGATAGACAACGGCGAGTTGGTTCTGTCAGCTTATCAGCGGTCATCGGATGCAAACCTCGGTTTGCCTTCTGACCTTTACCATCTCTATTTGATGAGCCGTCATATTGATTTGCCGTTGAAGTCAATAACGCTTTTCCTTGCCAACGTGCATATCTATGAAACCAATTTTGAGGCCACAAAAAGGCTTCTGGAAGGCGACGAGGAAGTGAAGTTTACGCTGAATGTATAGAGCGTTTGAAAAGCGTTTAAACGGCGAGTTTTAAGCGTTAAAAACAAACCAGGCACGAAATAGAAAAACTTCGTGCCTGGCCAATCAAAAAATGTACTTTTCAATTTAAAAAACGGTACTTTTCGATTTTGCGATTATAATATATACTCGGATATAGCAATC
>Ga0265301_10001231_pt1 | contig 34438 bp, 16 predicted proteins | sample AusTroGonzalo_MG_2_FD_193488 | JGI IMG/M metagenome (GOLD analysis project Ga0265301, IMG submission 193488) | Bovine rumen microbial communities from tropical cattle in Woodstock, Queensland, Australia - Gonzalo_04 | ecosystem: Host-associated > Mammals > Digestive system > Stomach > Rumen ... | reverse complement strand
ATGCAATCAGGCTTTTATTAGCCAAACAGAAGAAGTCACAGCGTGATTTGTCATTAGCTGTGACCGGTAAACCCAACAGTAGTTTACACAACCTATATAAGAACCCGACGGCTTCCACTCTGGAGAAGATAGCGGATTTCTTTGGAGTGAGCATTGACTCCTTATTTAATCGCGCGCACCCGTACGTAGATTATGAAACGGAGAAGGATGCGGAGAATGGATACTTGAAGAAACTTATCAAGTTGCAAGAGACTCAGATGAGCGCCTACCAGATGCTCAACGAATCCAATGAATTTGTACTGGAGCAACTGAAGCATCGTGTGGCAGAGTTGGAGAGTCGCTTGAAATATATCCAAGACCATCCGGAAGCGATAGCTGAGTTGAAACCGCTACCGGAGTTCACGCTGATGGTTCCGTTTGTGAAAGGAGTTGGTGATCCTCATGTATATACGAACCCGACTCCGGAAGAGAAAAAGAAGCAACGCATCCACAAGAAATTGCGGAAGCAAGTTGAGGCTAAAATCCGCAAAGAAACACTCCCGGAATAGCCATTCAGAGAAAAAACAATCCTAAATTAAAGTTTATGGCCAAAAAATTTGGTCATGTCAAAAATTTGTAGTAATTTTGCAGTCGAAAATGAGTTTTTGACGTGTCAAAAATCGTGTCACAAACTCGCACAAAATCCTAATTTTGAACAAAATCATTGCTGATTTACAGCAAGTTATGAAAATTACATCAACCGTGGGTTTGTCTGGGTTCGAGTCCTGGTTGAGCAACAAACGCAACAAAGAAGAGACCTTACGGGTCTCTTTCTTGTTTATATTTTTGTTCTGTCAGTATTGCCTCGTGTACATTTTTCATTTGGTCGCAGACTACGACACAAAACTCAGGATAATTGGCTTTGAACGACTTGTGCTACCATTTTGCCGTCAGCGTTGGGAAGAGCGGCTTTGATGGCTTTCACGAAAAGTCCCATGTTCTTCTTCTCGGCCTCCCAACCATTGGTTGTTTTGGCATCATGGAAGGCACGAAGGATGTCTTCTTCTGTAGCGGCCTTCGGCAGGAAAGTTTCTAATACGTTGATCTGCGCCTGCTCCGCTTCCGCCAACTCCTTGCGACCTGCTGCGAGGTATTGTTCAATGGACTCCTGGCGTTGTTTCACCATCTTTTTGATGATTTGGATTTCGTCCGCTTCGCTCAGGTCTTTACCGGCATTCTCTTTGCTTGTTTGCCAATTGAGAAACGCACTCTTAATGGCGCGCAGGGTCTCTGTACGAACGGTATCATGGTTTTTCATCGCCTCCATGATCAAGGCATTGATTTCATTTTTCATATATTTTAGTTGATTCGAGTGTTATCTTATATAATTCAGCACGACCGTGTCTTTGAGTGCGAGAGCGCAATGGTTCATTCCTTCAACTTCTGCTTGCATTGTTGGATGTACATTTCGTTCGCCTCGCGGAGCCAACAATATTGCCATTTCGGGTCTTGGAAAAGGGGTTGGGCTTTTTCGAACCATTTCAATGCTTCTTCTTTGCTACCAAAAGGTTTGGGGGCATAAAAAAGACATGTGCCATAATAGGAAAGCACGATTGGGTCGTTGGGCGCCAGTTGTGTAGCCCGTTTAGCAAGGGACATCGCTTTGAGCGGATGGATGGACTCGTGCAAACGCAGTTCATAGACATAAACCGCGCTCATATACATCTCATAATGCCCGATGGGCAATTGAGATTGGAGATTGGAGATTTGAGATTTGAAATTTGCTACATATCGCTTGGCTTCCGGCAGTAACGCCTCATGCCCTTCCTTTTTTGCCTCTGCTACGATATATCCGCAGTAACCGTATTCGTATAAGAGTGGAGAGTTGAAAGTTGAAAGTTGAGAGAAGTCGTCTAGTTGCGAGTTATAAGAATCTATATACTCTTTCCAGACCGTCATGTCTTCGCGTTGATAGGCCTCGAACAGCACACTATCCGACCCCATCATCACAGCTAATATGATACTAAGAAGTAATTTCATTTTCTATAAAAACTTATTTCTACCAGTTAACTACCTTGGTTGGGCAATCGTTGACACGAACCACAAATCCAGACTGCATATTAAGCGGAGTTCTCCATTCGGTAGAAGAAGTGACCGCTTGTTGTACCAGTTGTCCTAATGGTGTATAGATGGAGATGCGATCGCCGGCAATTAGTCCGCGCACATAGAGCATTCCGTCAATCGCATAGACAACGTATTGGCGTTGACCATCATTGTTTGTTTTAGGATATCCACCGATGCGAAGCGCGAAGCGGCGGTTATTCTCACCCGGAGCGAGAGAGACCGTGTAGTCTTCCTCAAGGAGGTTGGTAAAACGGTTGAGTTCATTATCGATGAGCCATACATAACCATAATCGCCGAAGGCTTCTTTCTCCGGTAAGGAGAAGGTGAAGTCATCGGTGGCAGATGATGGGTTATTGATGATAGGCACATTGATTCCTACCGGTATATCGACCTCAGTTGGCGCGGCTCCGAGAAGGGAGATACGGCTCAAACGCTTGGAATCGAGCAGGTAGAGTTGTACCGTCTGTTCATCGGAAGCCCATTTGATAGCATCTCGTCCGAAGGTATAGCGAACATCCTTAGAAACCGTTGAATCGGGTATGACGGTAAGCAGATCGGTGAACGGTGTATGGTTCGGCGATGCGCTACGAACTCGCAAGAGCGGCCTTCCAACCTTATCATTCTTAGCGTAATAAGGCAAGTGGAAATAGACGGCTTCGCGGTCCTTGGTGGTTGCTGTTTGGGTGAAGAAAGCATTGCCCATGGAGATGGTTGTGCCTTGATCCCACGAACGCGCGGAATAAATCTGGCCACCACCGAGCGTCTCGTATTCACCCGCACCATTCATCTGATAGAGGACATGCGGAATGAACATCTGTCGCTGGTAATTGCCTTCTTCGAGGATAGTATCGGTGCGATAACCGGTCACAAGCCAAGGCAGACCTTTCATATTCCATCCCATATCTTCCTGACGAGTAAAATTGAGATCCTGTCCTGTACCGGCCGTACGATGATCGTATTGCGTGAGATAGACAATGCGGTCTGTTTCTCCTGTCTCGGTATAGACATATTGATTAGCCAGAGGCGCAAATGCAGTAAAACGAAGTACCGTGTCAATTGACGCGCCAAAATCCATGAGGTATCCCTCCGTTGCAGTACGATTAGTGGTGTCGATGCGTGTCCAGAGCGTTGAGTTCTCCGGTTGGAGCACATAATCCTTTGCAGACCGCGCCGCACCGTTGTACTGATAAGTAGTAAAGGCGAGCGGTGAAGGATTAATGGTGAGCGCATCCGTCTCGTCGTCATAAGATGTAGAGGTGATATTCCCTACAGAGTAATTGAACGGGAAGGAGGTCATGGAGTAGCGCTGGTCAACGAAGCGTTTCTCCGCCGCGAGGTAAGAGAGTTGCACTTTATGTCCGTTGCCGTAGAAGGATGCACCCGATTTGAGAAGCATGTATGCGGGTCGGAGGACGATATCCTGTCCTCTGAAATCCGTAAAGTCCGCGTTATTGTATTGCATACTGAGTGCGGTGCTATCCATGAGATAAACCACCGAACCCGGGTGCGGGTATTTATGTCCGCCGTAGTTCCAGGTATAGGCCGTATCGCGCTCCAAGTTATTCGTAGAGGTGTATGGAATACGATTGGTGATAGCGGATATCTCCTGAGTTTGGTTGGGTGCTATATACCATGTCTCGAGTGCACCCATATCGACGGATGAACTGATATGGCGCGGGTTACCGAGCACATCGCGGTCCCATTTAAACTTGATAATCGAATCGTTCTTATAGTCATCAAAGAGGGCGGGCAGGTCACTATCCATCGTTCCTGCATTGATGAAGGCGCTATGCTCATGGAGCTGGAATGCGAGTGAGGGGTTATTGGTCAAATAAGCCGGCAGTTCGTAGGGTGTTTCGCTTGTGAGATACGGCACGAAGCAGCGGTGATTGGCGAGCGATGAGCGGTTAAGAGATATATTATTCCGCATGGCGCCAGAGGTGGCTTCGGAGGCATCGATAGGTATCTCATCAGCGTTATTGGCAACGATAGTATTATTGAGGACGAGTCCGTTCGGTCCCACCTTGACGATAGTCTCGGCGGTATCGTTATAGAAGAGGTTATTATATAATAGTCCCTGCTGCACGTCGGCAACGGGTTGGTTAGCCATATGATTATCGACGATGAGGCAGTTACGGACGGTTGATTTGTCATTATCGAGCAAGATAAGCGGTTCAACGCCCGGTGTTCCGTTCGGATTAGTGATAACGAATCCGTCGAGCAAGAAGCCGGTATTGAAGGCATCGCCGGTGATATGGACGGAGTTGATCTTGGTCTGCGGTGCATTGGGTGAAGCGACGCCGGGTGTGACAGCCCGCACGTAGTTAACGTATCGATGACACTCTTCGTTCGTAAATTTCTTTTGTTCGGTATCTATCCACGCCGTATCATTGAAATAACCAGGCACAGAGCCAAAGACATACACGCCGTCTCGTGCTTCGATATGGTAGTGGTCTGTTTTATCACCCGTACCTTTGACGAAAACGTAGGCTTTTCTATCCTCCCGCGACAGATTCTGGTTGAGGTAGGTATAAACCGCCGCCGCATCAATGGCGTTTTGCAGTTGTCCTTGTCCAAAGGCTCTATCCCACGATGAGCCGTCTCCTGCGACGAATGAGGGCAGTTCGGGTCGTACATAGAGCACACGTTGGAGCACGGCGAGACACTCATAAGCACCACGCTCCATACCTTTTCCGCTTAAACGAGGTTTAGCCGCAAGGTCATAGTCGTTTCTTGGCGTCGTGATGCTACCCTCTTTGAAACCATTGGAACGTCTCCAGTACGGCGAACCGGCGTCCAGGTCGGGGTACTGACGGAAGAAGACTTTCTGTTTATAGAGGGTAGTATCCGCCATTTCCATTGTACGAATAGAGGGGTTGAGTCGGAAACTACGTTCGCGTCGTTGCTCCGAAGTAGTGGCGGTAACATAAGGCGAGAGGAATCCGGGGCCTTTGCTGATATCGTTATTCTCGGTGGAAAGCGGATGATTGAAGCAGCTGTCACCGGTTAAGGCATTCGCAAAAGGTTGGAAGCATCCCCAAACAGCATTATTGGTCATACGGCCACCGATGCCTTGACGGTCCTTGTTGGTGGTCTTATCCCATTGGTCAGACGCACCCATCTGGAGTTGGACGAGTGTATCGTTATCGAGGTCATCGAGCCAGATGAGGGAGTTATGCACTTCACTATTCTCCGAATCGAGACGTATATGTCCGTCATTGAGGGCGGAGGTAGAGTTGATGATGATTACATCATTCGGCACCATTGCCAGATCGTTTTCTTCTTCTAGTATATCGTACGTACGTGCATAAATCGGTGCGCCGGCATTGGAGTGGAAGAGAGTGTTGACGATGAGGGAGGAACCGCCACCGTGGTCGATACGGATGGCCGGAGAACGCTCCGCGTGGTCAGCCGTTCGTTTACCATTATCCATGAAGATACAGTTGGAGATAGTGAGTTTGGGTAGCGTCACTTTGCGTCCGTCAATCTTTGCGGAGTCCGGATGAAGCGCCATGTTGAAATTAGGCGTGAGGGAACTAGTGACCGATCCGTCTCCTTCGTAGCGTCTTTGCCAACGGTAGTAGATTGCTGCCCCACCCTTCTTACTCATCGTACCACCAAGGCTACTGAAGGCGCTCTCGTCCGGTTCCTTGACGGAGTACGGATTGATGAAGGTGATTCCGTCGAAAACGATAGGAATGACGACACTGTCTCGGGAGACATACTCACCTTGGAAGTTGAGTTGGAGCATCTGTCGCGTCATATCTTCGACGACGAAGAGTTGGTTGAGCTGGTTGGGGTTACCTACGTTCGGCATTTCGATGACGGTGGGATACGTGAGCGGGTCACGCTGTGCATCCTTCACATCGTAGCTGTAACCGCCGAGGAAGGTAAGGCTATTGACACCGTAGTCATAGTCCGCCTGGGCACTATCGGGCATCAACGGTGCCGTGGAATTGGATGAGATGATGAAGGCACGGCGGTTATCCAATACATTGAGCGGATAGAAGGTACGTCCGTCATCGTCGCCCATGAGGCAGACATATTTATCGTGGTTGTTATGGGAAGACATGAGCAGTTCGATCGCCGCTTGCATATCAGTAGTCGGCGTTTCCCATGTCAGACCATCTTGCTTGAGCGGGTCTTTGGCTTTAGTAGCCACCCAGACGGTATCAATCTCCTGTCCTTTGATGTCGAGTTGGACGTATTGGTATTCATAGACACCCATATCGATATAAACCTCCGTCTCATCCATCTTAGGATTTCTGGAGATACGATTCATGTTTCCCGACATCTCACTATCGCTGGTAGTACGGGTATAGGTCATGTAATACTGGTCCTTGAGCGGTAGAGGAGCATTGGTTGTGGACATCATTCGTCCGTATCGCCAAGAGAGGAAGTTATACATGGCCGTATCAGGCTGCGCATCATTGAAAGTAGCAACCGGCAGACCGGAGACGGGGTAAACATCTTCGGCGGTGGCACCCGGGTGAGCCGCTTGCGCCGCAGCTAGGGCTGCTTCGGGTGTATTGAATTGGTCGGTACCGGTATATTTGGTGATATAATAGGCGACACCGCGTTCGACGGTCTGCTTGAGCGTACCCCACCCTTGGTCGGTTGTAAGGTTCATACGTGCGAGCAGCCAGTCGGCATTCTGCATATAACCATCGATACCAGCGACGAAGGAGGGTTGCTTGAAGTTCGGTCCGTCGGTAGCGGTATTGAGACGGTTGATAAGGACATTATTGTTTCCTCTGACATGGGTCCAGAGTCCGTTATAATCCTCCACGCGGTCATTATTGGCATTGATTTGTGTCTTGATCTGTTTACCTCTCGGGTCTTTCCAAGCGCGTTGCTCCGCTTCGGTAAGAAGGAATCCATCGGCAGTCGGTTTCATACCGGTCGGACCGTAGCCTTGACGGTAAGCGCAGAAATAGAGTCCCTCCATCTGGTTTCCTACTGCACGCAGTTCAGCCAATTTATTTGTGACGGCGATATTGAAGGTATCACCAAGTGCGGCCCAATAATGATAGGTACTGTCGTATTGATGATAGAGTCGCTCATAACGCTCCCAAACCGAGCCGTCGTAGTGGAAGACACCGGCACGAGAGGCTTTATATTTGAGATTAAAGGCATCGATATCCTCTTGCGAAGGTGCCACTATATGATCCAATTCACCGATATTATCTACCTCGAACACCTCATTACCCCAGAAGATGGTGTTGAAACAGAATTGCATGGAGTCCGGGTTGCTGTATCGGTTATTGGCAAGGTGGTTGTATATCGAAGAATATGCCACCGCTTTATTTTTCACGAAATGGCAGTTGACGACACGGAGGAGCGAGTGCGGCGCAGCAGAGATCACGCCGCCGAATCCTTGACGGGCATCAGCATTCGGAATAGTATCCAATGACGGAGCGGTAATCGGATAGAGTCCGCGACGCGCTTCGTTATTATCAAATAGCGTATTAGATAGACCGCAGAAGGCATTCATCGCAATGCAACCGCCGGCAGTCCAGGGGATGTATCTTTGGTCGATGTCGGTCATCGGTCCCTGGCTGTAGTTCTGGGTGAAATGACAACCATAAGAATAGATACCGCCGTTCGAATAAATAGCACCACCATTACCCGCCATATTATTGGTGAAGATACAATGCTCCACCACAATAGGTATATTATGTTTCGCCGGTTCGGTCATGTTAGGCGGGCTATCACCTGACATCTGATGCCAATCTCCATCGACGAAGATACCACCTCCACGGAAATAGGTCTTGATATTATATACCTCAGTGGTATCATTAAGATCCACGTGATTAGCATATCCTCCGGTTATCTCCACGCCGTCAAAACCAATCGTACGCGCAAGAAGCGAATAATCATTTTCATTCACCCAGTCTTCGGGTTCGTACTCCGCGAGGGGCTCCGCCAGCAGTTGCTCGGACTCGTGTCCGGGTTTACCATAATTGGGATTCATTGAACCGTATTTGAGCGGTCTCGGTCCGACATATCGTTCATCCGCGTGACAGGTGATGACGTGATAGACGTGGGTAAAGTCTTCACCGGATACGGCATTTCCGGATAGAATCGTTTGCCGCTCCAACTCCCATGGTTCGATGACGGAGTTGAGGTTATTGTCGCGCATCGGCCGGTGGCGTGCATCTCGCAGACGAATGGAATCGGTATAAGCAAAATTGATGGTATAGCCCGTTTCACCGATAGGCACATCCACATTCTCCACGCCTATCATACGCACGGAGGAGAAAGGCGATTTGAAACCGTCCTGCCCATATTGATGGTCGGCTTGTCTGGAATCGATACCACCGACGATGAGTACGGCTTCGGGGATAAGGAAGGTATTCATACGCACTTCGTTCTGACGTCCGTAGGCATCGTGCAGCGGATAGTAGGTACCTTGTTCAACAAAGATCTCAAAACGGGTATTACGGTATTTCTCCGGGTTCATCATACGGGCTTTGATAACATAGCTGAAGGCATCGTCAAGACGGTGGAAGGGATTGAGAATACAAGAACCCATCTGGCGGTACATATTGGAGATGGAGTCCGTGGCAGGGTTATCCTGGAGGGCACGGGCGGCGACAGAGTTAATGAGTTCGGAGTGCACAACAAAGAGTCGATGCATGACATATTCGGAGTTGACACTCACCTCAAAATTCCTATTCAGTGCGCGTGCACCGATCTCAATAACCGTATTGTTCTTGGTGACGAGCGTATCGGTATCCCACGCGAATCCACGCTGCTTGCCTGTACCGTCTGATAACCAGCGTTTACGACTCACGCCGGCTATATCGACAGAGTCCAAAGTCATATAAATCGCACGGGTGTTATCCCACTCGGTATAACTCATACCTGCGCGGGAGAGTGTAGAGGACATCTCTATCGGGTAATAGAGAATGGCATCGAAGGGGTCTTGACGGTCCCAGCGCACACCTTCGGTCTCCGACGGCGAGAGTTCGATATTTCCTTGTCCTTCAAGTCGTCGGCTCTCTACGGCGCAGTTAGTGAGCGGATACGGGATTGTATCTACAGAGCGGGCGAAGTTACCGGCGATATTGGCATTATCGTTCGCACTATTATGCCAAATAGCCGAAGAGTTAATACGCGCGTAGGTGTTATCGAAGAAGACACCTCCGGCGGATGCAAGTCCGGTGTTCTCGCAAATGGTAGAGGAGAAGACGTGCGCCAGAGAGGCATTTCGTACCTCCTCATCCAATTCATCGGAAGGTGACTCGACATAGACGCCACCTCCTACATCGGCAGTATTGTATTTGACGATCGTACCACTGACGAGTGCATTCGGTTTCAGGTAGAGACCTCCGCCATACTCGAGGGACTTATTATTCATAATAACGCAATTACGGACATGTGCAAAATCCGTGACGACACATCCGGCACCTACCTTGTCGTCCATATCCGGTCCATTGGCATAGCCGTCTTCGACGAACACACCGTCCAGCACGGCACGATGTTTCTCGGCATCGGGCAGTGCACTGAAAGCCGCCAACTGATTGCCTTCGTCTATTTGCATCTCAGAGCCGTCAAAGAGGTCATCGGTGAAGGCTACGACATGGTAACACTGTCCTTTCGCTCCAGTGGCAGAAGTGATGTTTCCAGAGAGTACTGTTCGATAGGTCAGCGGGTCTCGTTGGTCGGTATAGACCCCATCCTCTTCGGTGTAGAATCCGGGTTTGAAGCCGCCTTTGAGATAGACTCCATGCGGAATGATGAAGGCGTAATCAAGGGTGTTATCCCGATAATTGGGGACGCTGTGCTTGGTCGAACGCGTCGGGGTATATTGGGCGTAGTATTCATCGCCGGTACGCGAATTAACGCTATCTCCTTCGAGCCATACTTCGACGGTCCAACTCTTGTCAGGACTGCCGGAAACAGGCGATTCTGCAACAGAACTATACCTTGCCAGGGTCATAAGATTGTATTTATATCGACCGGCGGCATCGAGCACGAGTTGCAGTTTCTGCGCGCAAGCGGCATCGTCCGGTGACTTCGCCGAGGCATCACCACCCGGCGAGAAGAAGGATGCATAGAAGATAGCCTTTCCCGGATGGGTCGTCGTGTCCGGTCGGATGGCATATGCGGCGTTGAACTCATACGCACCTATATCGACCTGACAGTCCTGAATACGCTTGGCGTAAACGACATCGTTAGAGGGTAGTTCGACGCCTACTACGTTCTTATAGAAAGTCTCCTTCTTTATATTAGCATCTGTCGGGTTTAGCGCTGCATTATTCCTTTGCAGATAGGCACGCACGCCGGCATACATTGCCCCTTCAAAATCTTCCTCACCGGAGTTGATACACTTGATGCCGGAAACATGGCGTAATGCAAAGTCATTATTTGTCTTTGCTCCTTGAGTATATGAACCATTTACAACATCTGCTGCAAACGGTGTATTGTCTTTTGTCGGATTTACCTTGTTAAGGAACGTATTCTTTAGACCGTAGTTTCCGTCTGTTACGCCTTCTACGTGATCTGTTAATGCTTTTATAAAGTTGCCTTCTGAACTTGTGGTTAACTGCGTTGCAGATTGAATATAGCAGTTGATAAACGGCGCTACTGCAGCCGAACCGCTTGTGACACTGAGGGCCTTACCGGTATTACCGAAGATAATCGTATTCGCCATTAATATTGCCGGTTCCGAACCTACCGCTACACGCACGCCACCAACACCATTATTGCTGGAATTATAAGCAAGGGTGTTATTATAGAACTTCGCCACACAGAGTCCCAATGCGCCACCCGGACCATTAGCGTGATTGTTGGCAATCAGTGTATTAAAACAGGTTCCTTCGTATAAGAATAATCCTCCACCTTGTTGCTGACCTTGCGTATTATTAGAAACTCCTGTTCCTTGTGTAGAAGTATTATTGAGAATAAAGCAGTTTTGAATCGTTGAAGTAGATCCGTCGCAGAACACACCACCGCCTTTGACACCACCGGCACCGGCCCAGTTATCGGTCACAATACAGTTAGACAGGGTGGCGCCTTCGTACATACACACACCGGCACCGCCACCATGCGCCATACGTTGGTTATAGATGAAACCGTGACGAATGGTAAAACCATCCCAATAAACCTTATTATATTCTTTGTAATTAGGATCTTGGTGACGACCATTGATGAGAGAACCGTCTGCCTTGACATTAGAGAGTCGTCCTTCCTTAATAACACGCTCGTAGTGTTGCAAATTATCGGCATATTTACCTCCGGCACTTGCAGTCGGATAGCCTAAGCTATGCATATAGGTGGTTGCCGTTACATCCGGCATCTGTAATACACGCTTACGAAGCACAGAGCGAGCTCTTTTAGTACCGGTTGCATATTCCTCGCTAATAGTGGTGCTATTAATCGTTTTGGACTCAACATCCTCTTCTTCCGTACGGTCTAACACATAATCGCCACCATCCAATGCAAACAAATGCACATTTGCCATCAATACCTTGCGGTAATTATCCTGCGTATCATCTGCATTCATAGCGCCTAAATCACCGGTCGTAGGATCTTCTGTCTTCGTTCCCGGAGTTGACATGATGCGTACCGTCAAATCGCCTTCAGACGGTTGTTCAAACTCAAAGGTATATCGTCTCAACTGATTATTTTTGCAATAAATCGGTTGCTCCGCCACAACGACTCCGCTTGCATCAAGAATATAGAATGTTATACCCGTATTTGTTTCATCTGCATAATTGGTATAGTACGCTCCCAAATCAATCTGCACCTGGTACGAACCGGCGGGCACATGCTTCATCGTTTGCCATAGACTAATGGTATTCATCACACCCGTGAGTTCCATACCGCGAGGTACAGTTCCTATGGCGTTTCCTTCTGAATCAATAACGGTGCGGGTTTCATTAAATTGGAAATTGTCATAGTTGATATTATTAAGTCTATCCTCATATACGAGTTCCCAACTATGATTTTCGTATGTGTTTTTCCAAGCAGCACCAAAATATTGATAAACTACGTATTGATTGTTCCAAATTATTCCTCCCCAGTCTCCTGTTTTCAAGGTTCTGTCTGTTTTTCCGGTACCTCCGGACGGATCTTTATGTCGGTCTCCGAAGACATTCGTTGAACCTTTTAACATATCCGGATACCGCATATAAGTTGTTGAAAGCTCTGTACCCGGTTCCCATCTATAATAATTAGTCGTTACATGGTCGGACAATTTCGATACATTATTAAGGATATTCACCTTTACCGTCGCACTATCATCCCTAAACTTTATAGCGGCCGTGTCAATGACCGTATTACTACTCTTCGGATTGACATCCGAAATCTGCAAGATAGTCTCATAGTCTGCCGCATTTAGATCTTGATTCTCTTTAGACTTAGGAATAGAGACCACATTGGACAGCAAAGCTTTGCGTTCATTCATAGACGGCGCCGGATATTTGCCGATAGGGAAACCGCCATATACTGAGACACTATCACGCATGACGTAGCCTTTGTAATCGGTATATTTACCGGCACCCACCCACACCTGCACGGTGTCTTTATGCAAGGTCTTATTGAGCGCAGACGCTTTTTCTACAGCATATTGGAGACCACTGATGTAGTTCTCAATACGCTCATTACGAACAATTAATCGTCCACTTGCGACTACCTCGTTTGCATTGGAAGGAATAGATCCATCTAACATTACCCCCTTCGCGTCTTCTGTCAACGGGCTATAATTATACGCAGCGCGATAGACATACCGCGAAGCGCCGGACATCTCGCCATACGGATACTTGGAATCGGGGGCAAGCGCAGATACAAAACTGGATGGAATCGTGCCGTTATTGTATTTATAAGCAGTCATCAAAGTATTAGCCGTCGTATCTACACCTATTGTATCAATTCGCGGATTATCACCACCTACATAAACATTCCGCTCTACATCTCTGGATATATTTCTTCCTCTATCCGTAAATACAGGGTAGATATATTTCTGAGAGAATCCGCCTTGATACCGGTCATCTGTAGTCAGCACAGGGGCACCGGAAGATTTATTGATGAGTCGGGCGTTGCTGGCGGCATCTATGGAGTCTCCTTCGGCAGCGGGGGCACCGTAGAGTCGATAGACGGTATTACCGGCTACCGCATTCGACCAAGAAGAACCGTCTCGTTTACCGGCACCATCGGGCGTGACATAGATAACCAATCCGGCAGCGGGAAGGTCTTGGTTCTCAATTGCTCCGACATCCGGTGCACCACCGCGATTTCGGATACAGTTATCGGTTCGGTCGTAGTTCTCTTCTGCTGCGTAATCGGAACCAGCGGCATTGACACAGCGGTTGGTGGACATCGGTTCATACGAAACCGTACCACCGAACAGCGGTTGGTCTCCGTTCGGCGAGTGACCCACATTACGCGAGGGATTGACGAAAGCCGGATAGGTAGGCGATGTATAATCTTCGCGGGTAAAGATTGCTTGGTTATGTTTTTCGGACGGGATTGGTGCCTTGAGCGATGCTCCGAAGGTAGTCTGTCCTTCTATCTCCGGTACAAATTCTTCCGGAATAGTGATGGTGAAAGCCGGATTAAAGAATCCGTGCGGCTGCAAGGGATCTTCTTCGTGTAAGCGGAGATCGGCATCGAACATATTATACTCGCCGAACACATAGTCCTGTCCTTCAGGGAAGACAGAGGTTACGGCCGCCGTATCGCCAAAGTCCGAATAGTGGCTGAGAGCACGGTCACTATTGGAGAAGATGATGGAGTTATTGACGCGGATATATCCATGGAAACCGTGCCCGCCATGCTCCGGATGCGGACAGATGATAGGAAGACTCTCCGCTGTCGTTTTGTTATCCGCCTTGAACGGATACCCCACATTCTTCACCACATCGCAGTGCTCCACCTCTATGTACGCACGACCGTTGGCGGTAATGATACCGTGGTCGTCTATATGGTGCTCATTATCCTCAAAGTCGGCGGTGTTATTACGAATGATGCAATTCACCATCTTCAGCTCCGCGTAGCATATATAGCCGTCACCTTTGGGATGTTCACCGTTAACATAGACCGCGGCACCTTTCGGCGCGGAGCAGTTGGTAATCACACTGTTACGCAGTTGGTTGCCGGTCATATCGATACGCTTGGCCTGCGGGGTAGTCGCATTATTGATCAGCACTCCTCCACCGGCGATCGCCGAGTGAGAGAGGTACACATTATGGGTATTGGCATCACTGAGCGTGAAGCCGTCGATGATGGTATGCTCTGCATTGACGATAGCAATGATGTGGGCGGAGTTATTGGCATATCCGCGTTCTCCCTCCACACCGGTGATATTCGCCGTGATTTGCGATACATAGTCGCGCGGATTTCGGACGTCTGTATTCGTACCTGTCAGCGAAGAAGGATAACCGCCGTACAAACGCATATGGCTCTCCACACGCACGGCTGCCGTACGGATGTTTTGGTCCAAGTAGTTACCCGGTCCTACGGTATTAAGTGTACCTTCTTTGACCAATATCTGCACATAGTCATAGCGCACCGAATCGGGTTTACCATCCGTCTTCACGGTATCACCGTTGGCGTCCAGTTTAGGCATGTAATAATGGTGGCTCTCAGCTTCGGGGTCATCGACAAGGTACTGACGGAAATAGCTGATAGCCTCGCCTAAATCCTTGATAGGCACATCCCACGATATACCTTCATAATCCTGCGGCACGAATGCTCCGCTCTCATCGAACACACCCTTACGGTTCGGGTCGATGAAGAGCGTAGGGATGGGCGTACTACTGCGGCGTCCCTCCACACCTTGCGGCGGAACAAGCGCATAGCGCAAGGCATCGGGTTGACGTACCAAAGCACCTAATGTCGATACCTGCTCATAAGGGTTGGATACCACACCGTAGTCCGTATGCGAATGGCGCAGCCAAGGAGAAACGTCCACCATCGCGTCGGATGCCTGCACACCCATTTGGTCGAGGGTGGAATAAGAAGTTAAGTGCCAGATACGCGGACCAGGGTAACGCTCCGGAGCGATGTGCATCATCACACCCGCCCCGTAGACACCGGTCGGCTCATCATAATAATGCCAATCAGACGGAACCACCGTTGGGTTGAAGAAACAAGGGAATTTACCCGATGAACCTTTGACGGGCATATTGCGCTTGTCGAGCGAGTGCACTTCTTCCTTCTTCACACCGGTCCAGTCGGTGATATCATGATTCATGAAGGCGGTATGGTAGGCGAAAATCTCCATGCCCGAACCGGTCTTCTGGCGCACAGAGGCGAACTGGATATCATTGTTCGCATCGCAGCGGTTACCCCAGAAAACGGAGTTGAACATCAGTCCACAGTTACGGACGAAGATACCTCCTGAACGTCCATGACGACGACCGTAGTAAGTCACATCCGGTCCGGAACAGCAGTTGGCCGTGACGGTACAGTGGTTGATGGTACCGCCTTCCTCCAGATAGATACCGCCACCTTCCGCATTGGCGGTATTATTATTGATCACACAGGCGGTCGCGAAAGGCGAGTAATAACTGGTGAGGGTATCCGGACTGAGGACAGGATTAGCTACGCGGATATCCCAAGGGTACTCTTCGTTATTATGCGAGATGAGCAGACCGCCACCACAACGCGCAGCACAAGAGGTGATATGACTATGGCCTAATGAACCCTCATTATCGATACATACACCGCCGCCGTAGCCTTCTACCACACCCACACCGACCGACTGGCAGGTATGTACATAGCAGAACTCGGCACTACCGCCACCGTCCATATAGATACCGCCGCCTCGCAGCGTTGCATTGCATCGCTCGATGGTGCAGGCTCTCAGAGATGCATTACCCACCATATACACACCGCCACCGAACGCCGTATGCTCACGAATAGTCGTGCTACGCGAGGAGGCATTACCGCTCGTGATCACACATCCGTCCAGCGAGGCCGGATGCGCCAGGGGCTTAAAGTGGTCTTTGAGTGCATCGTCCGAGGTCGTGTATTTGCCGTTGGTAGCAAACCATACCACGTGGTACGAACTGGCGGGGAAAGTGGTGTTATAGCGTCCGCGGATAGAATCAAAAGCAAACACCACATCCGAGGTAGAGTGATCACCTGTCAGGATTGTCTTATAGCGCAGGTCCCACTGGGAAGCGATTTCCTCGCCTGAAGTAGTACCGATACCGCTCGGATCCGCCCAGTTCTCCGATACCTTCTTGCCGTTAATCATGATACGGTCTCCGGGTTTCTCTTCCGGTGCATCGGGATTGAAGCCGCCGTAGATATGAATACCGCCGTAGATCTTAAACGAGGTATTGAGCATAGAACCACCACTTGACTCCGTCGATTCGGTCGGCACATACGTACCGGCAGCAATGTACACCGAACCGGAAGTCAAACTATTCGACTCCAGGTACTCGTGCAAATCGTTGATGGCATCTTGCACGCGGTTCTTCGGATTCGCCCAAGACTTACCGTCATTGGTGTACGAACCCGACGGATGCACATAGCGTATCGTATCCGTCTGCGCTTGCGCAAGCGCGCACACACAGGCGAACAATAATAATACTATGTAGCGGTAGGCTTTCAAGGGTTAGTAATCTTTCGTATATTCGGGCGTCGAGGCCGTCATGGGTTGTTTTACATTAAAGGTAGCACGAAGCCATGGCACAAAGGGAGAGCTTGTGTTTACCTGTAGATATATAGTCGGACGGCAATAAGTGGCTGTGCCGTTCGTGGCCATTCGCATTTGGAGCGGGAAATAGCCCGCTTTACCGGTGGTCGTATAAGGAATCGTATAAAAATACGACCGTCCTTCCCACCATAGTCCTTCGTCAGAAGGGGTAATGATATGTAGTGTGTCTCCCTCTCCCGCCGCCGGCGTTAAGGGAGCCGCCATGCTATTCTCCATCGGTTTGAAGCAATAGGCATCGCCGTTAAAGAGGTTGCAGGCATCCATGGTTGTTAGCCGTATAGGAGTAATGCCTTCAGCCTTCACGCGAGCCGAATCGGCCACACTCCATGTGATATCCACTTTCGCCGCTACGTGGTAGAGCATCAAACTGATGGATGGCACATTGCGGTCAATACTACTAAACGAACCGTAGTATTGGTCATCCATCTCATAGTTATATGGCGTGGAGTAGATATGTTGCAAATTTTGTTGTATTGTGGACGATGAGGTACTAAATCTCAGCGCCAATAAGTCATTCAATGTGCTTGAGGAGTTGGTGAGCGTTGCATCAAAAGTCAATGCCTTGGCCGATGCAATGGCATAAATGCGACCTTCAAACTTATCGCCCGCAGCAAGAGGTTTGATGATTTTTTTCGTATAACGGTAAATACTGTCACCATTACCCATCATCGATCCGGAATAATATTGTTTTACCCAATTTTCTTCCGCATCGTCAATAGTAATCTGATCCCAAACTTTCCAATTCACCCCATCTTTGTAAGCAATGAAAAGATAGATATATTTAGGCAGACTGAATTTCTCATATGATCCGGGGTCTCCCATCACACGTCGCGGAGCGCCGGCGCGATGCATCATGCTCGTCTCATCGGCAGGCAAGCAGATAGACAGCGATACCGCCGAATTATTCGTCGGTTCGTTCTGGTCATCGCTCTTGCATCCGGTCCATACGAATGCCAGTACCATCAATACTATGTAAAGAAACTCTTTACGCAATTCTCAATCTCCAATTTCCAATCTCCAATTATATATCAATCTCGTGCTCTCCTCCGTCTTTCCAATCCAATTCCACCGAAGCTCCTACTTCCTGTCCTTCGTCGGGTTGCACGCCTCCCTGTCCGTCTACATGCGCACGGAGGATACGCAATGTACCTGCCTGCACCGGTTGCCCTATCGTCAAGCGGGTAGTGGTAGTGCGATTGCCCGTCAAGGTCGTACGCACTTCTACGCTCCAGGGTCGATTATCCGCGGTAGGAAAGGTTGAACCGGCCATCAGGACGTATTGAGCCAATGATTTGCCGGGAGCACGTCTCGGCGCTAACATCGGATCATTCATCTCTACTTCCACTTCGTCCATCATCACCCGATAGTCCCGATCGTATACATAGAGACTGTCGTACATCCTAAAACTGCTGGCTGCGCCGAAGATCGTACTACGCATCGACACCAACGAATCGCATCGCGTAGTATCAATCACTATGGCTATCGCGCAGGTAACCATATATAGGTGAATATCAAACGAAGCCGAAGTGTCACCGATGGACATTAGTTTGCGCGCGGTGAATACACCCGTATTAAGGGACGAGAACTCACTCTTGCTGGGCATATCCAACTCCATCGTCGTACCATGGTCTCCTTCCTGGATACGCAAATGGTTATTATCCGCTATGTTAGCAATCCCCAAATGGATATAATCGTCTTTGGGTAATTGGAAAGTATAACTCTTTCGGTTATCATTGATAATCTCCCTGATTCGATATTGGAGCTCATCCGTCTCGGTGGAGAAGAACCGCAAGTCCACATCTTTCGCCGTTTCGGTAAAGATAGGATTCAACCATTTTTGCAACGCATTGCGAACGGGCACCTCCGTCTCGGTCACCAACTCCGTTTGCAACTGCAAACTCAATTCGGTCTGCAGTTGCAACTGATAGTCGGTCACTATCTTCTCTCCGCACACACTCAGATCATCATCAATCAGAGCGCATGCAGAGAAAAGAAACGGTAATATGAACAACCAAAGTCGTTTCAAGAAATCAATAAAAACCGATTAAAGATTAATCTCGTAGGTATGACCGGCTTGCCAAGTCAAGTCAACCGACATACCCAATTCTACCTGCGGAGTACGGAGGTCAGGAATCTCGTTGTATGCATTGGCCAGGCTGGTAATAGTCAATTTAGCCTTCGTCAAGTAGTCCTTCTTGAATACCTTTTTATCCGTCTCGGTTGCTGCGTTCGAATGCAATGTTGCCACAAGATAGAACTTACTACCTGCAGGAATCAACTGACCATTAGCACCAATGAAGTCACCACTCGTAGAGTTATTGGTCAACTCAATGGCAATTTGTACATCGGCATTATCATCCGTAGCGCCTTCTCCAGCTTTAGCAGGAGTCTCCAATACCAATGTGGAGTTAGCAGCACAGAAATCAGCAGAAGTAGCATAAAGCGCGCTCGGCATCGCATTGTCATAGATCGTATATTTCGTTGCTCCTCCGTCTGTAGTCGGAGTGAAATCAAACAGCACGCGGCGCTGGTTGCCGATTAATACAGCCGAAACAGGGAAACTGGTTCCATTGAAAGTAACATTTTGATTAATTTTATCTTTAATATCACCGGTACCAAGTTTCACTTGTACATCCAGACGACCTACTGCATATTGAATCGGATTCTCAATAGCAACAGAACGAGTCAACGAGTTAACGGCTGCAGCTTTACCTTCATTCGCATAATCAGTGATGATAGCAGACCAAGCTTTGTTAGCTTCCAACGAAGATTGCATCGATTTATTAGCAGTCTTGATAGTACTATTTGCATAATACCAAAGAGAAGAAGGATAGGTAAACAATGTCGGTTTGGTTTGAGTCTCGGAATTGTAATCAGCTTCTGCGCAAGCTACAAACGAAGTGGTGTATTTGATACGTACAGAACCATCAGGAATATTCAGATTAGCAGGATAACCGTCATATCCATCTTTCCATGCAAAGCCGGTAATAGCACCTGTGGGTACACCACCCTCACGAGTAACTGTAAGACCTGTCTCAATGGCTTTTTGAATATGAGCAGCAAGCGTATCTACTGGGTCTGAAGCATTTTTCAACGGCTCTACGGATTTATACAGATCCTCCAATACACGCTTTACCTCATACGAAGAAAGAGCATGCATGGTTCTAAATGTCGAATCCATAGCTACCATACCGGCATCATCCATACCTTTCACATAGTTTTTCCATTGTTTGTCATCTTTATCGGTAGCACTTTCTACTGCGTTCAAGAGTGCCAAAAGCTTTACTGCTTTCGCATCTGAATAAATGCTTTCAAAACTTCCTAAAATAGGAACTAAATCGAAATGAATATCAGCAGGAGAGTTTGTTGTAGCTAAAGCCGTGTCTGTGGCTGCCAAAATACCGCCTTGGTGTTTTTCGGCATCCGTATTTCCGGATGCTTTAGCTGCTGTTGCCTCAGCGTAAACCAAGAATGCAGAAGTGGTCAAAGGAATAGAAATATCTACATATCTTTTCGCATTACCGCCAGTTGTCAAACCATCTGTTGCGATATCGGTGATTTTCTTGATGTTAGAGCTACCAAGGCGCTTATCACTATTCTCAACAGCACCGGCTTTTGCAAACGGAATAAGCGTAATGTGCTTCATTCCTTTAAACTCACCGGTTTCAGGAACAGTAGCACTCGGCATACGTTTTGCACCGCTGACTGCCTGAGAAGGAATAGCGATGGTGAACTCCGTCTTCACCGAATTCTTGTCTTGAGCCTGAGGATCTTTCGGCTCATCTTTTTTACAGCCTGTAAAAATGGCTGCGCTTGCCAGCAACGCTGCGCAAGCCATAAATGTCATTTTTCTCATAAATTTAAACATTTAAAAGTTAATAATTTGGTTAATTTATTTGTTTGTTTGTTAATCTATATTTTCGTAATATATCGTGATGCAACCTAAGTTGCGAAGTATCTTCTTCAGTTCTTCTCGCATATAGCGATAAGTCTTACCACCGGCGAGTTGCTTTATCATCCGCTCACGAATATCGCCATCCTCCTGCGTATCAATGATATTAATCACCTCATCGCGGCCTTCGAACTCTACCCGTGGCAGTTGATACCGTAGTTCCGCCCAACTCTCACCTCCGTTATATACCTCAAACAAGCTATCCGGCAGCGCATAAACACTTTGCATATAGTCCTTGATCGCCTCCGCACGGCTGCCGGCCAAACGCTCATTATACGCCTGACGACCGTCAAACGAGGCGTACCCCACAATGCGAATGCGCGATATACGGATCGTCGAATCGCGAAGCGCGTCGCCTAAGATGAACAGAATACTATCCATCAACTTATCATTCTCAATGAACGACCGATCCATCTTCGTCACATTCACATCAAAATACAGGAACACATTGCGTGGATCGGCACTAAGCGCCATTGAATTATCATACGGCTCATATGCCTCTTCCGGACGGAGCAGCGCCGCACGCAGACGATACATTCGGTCACCCTCTACCTCAATAGCCGGCACAAAAGGCTCTACCGGTTGAGCCGCCATAAACGGCATCATCAGACGATCCATCGGTTGATAAGGCGGAAGAACCTCTTCTTCCTCTTCTTCCTCTGTCACCTCTTCTACCTCCGGTATGGTATCATCCAACTGCTCGCAGTCGCATCGTTTGGCCATAGAAATCTCATTACCACCTAATGGCACCACCAGATTAATACCGGCCTTCGGCAGTACTACCCATCGACCACCACTCGCTTTCTTCTTACCGCAATGCACGCATTCGAACTGGTCATACCAACTATATCCGGCATCCACACCGGCCTCCAACTCAATGCTGAAATGCGGACTAATCGCGAAATGCCATCCATAACTGGCACCGGCCAGCAACGCATCGCCCTGATAGCGGCTATCCTTCACCTGATTATACATCCAACTGACCGGATACGCGTTACCTGCTACGTTATAATGCACATAAGCCATATTAACCGATACGAAATCACGGTTGAACACATTGCAGAACCAATACCGCGGAGCCACGCTAACCGACAAATGACGCCATTTAGGGAACTTGGTATCATCTAAGGGGAAAGGATTGAAACCCACACCGAGTTCCAAGGACCACTGTTTCGCCAAACGCACCTCCACTTGTAGATTAGGCGTAGCCGCCGCATCGTAGAGCAGATTGTTCTTCAGCGCCACCCACTCCGTCTTCGCTTTCTCTACAAGCGTATCAGTACGCACTTGTGCGCACACGTTTGCTCCTCCGAAGAGAATCAGTATTTTACATAAAAAACAGCACATTAACGTGCGTTTTTCAGTAGCAAATAGACTCATTAAGCAGGATTTCAAATAGTTAATTATTAAAATCGAGTGCAAAATTACAAAAAAGAACGCACATACGCAAGTGCGTACGTGCATTATTGACAAAATGTTTAGAAAAAATAGCTATTTTTTACGATTTGTATAGTGACTCCATCCACTCCGTCGGCGTTAATCCCGTTTCTTTAGCAAAGGTGCGAGAGAAGACCGTCGCGGATGAGAAGCCCGACCGCTCTGCAATCTCCTGCAATCTCATCTCCGGGTGCTCACGCATTAATCGCTGCGCCTCTTCTATCCGGTATTTCGTCACAAATTGGAAGAAACTACAATCGTATTCCACATTGATAAACTTGGATAGATAGGTTCTATTCATCGGCAGTACCTTCATCAAATCCACCAAGCGGAAATCAGGATTTAGATAGGGTTTCTCCGTCTCCATCCAAGCATCCAGTTTCTCACGATAACCCCTTTTAACGGCATCATCATCATCTTCTTCTTCTTCTGCATTTTCTATCACCGTTTCCTGCCACGGTTTACGACGGCAGACTATTTGTAAGGTATTATACGTCAGCAGTAACAATACTAACCACTGCTGCGTGAACAAACGCGTAGGATGATAGGTGAAACTGAGGTAGAAATACGATAGACCGATCACCGATAGGATCGTCAGATAAACACGTAGCCAGGGAATAGCGCTGTTCTCCAGATTGGAGAAATTATCCTCCACCCTCGCTCGATAGTCCTGAACCCGCGTTAACAACCATATGGCAATCAGTGCCGGATACACAATCTGCAGCGCACGCATGTCTTCGTGCAACACCAGATCCAACGCCGTGATCACTATCGACGGCAAAACCAACAATGCGCCGCGCCACCAGTTGAGCCATTTGGGAAACAGCACCTCCAACGGATACGCCAACAAAATCACCGCCATCACATCACGCATGATAAAATCGCCACGGGTAATCGTCTCCACTCCGTAGATCAACGTACTCTTATCGGAGAATCGCTCCACAATAATCATCACCACTTCCACGATTGCCCAACAGATCAAGGCCTGTTGCCATTTGCGACGAGCACGGATACCCTCAATATGTCCTTGCATCACAATCGCACCCACGATAGCGGATAGCAACATACAACCGTGTAAGATCGGACTGACGTACTCACGGAATACGTCCACCGGAATATAACGCGATAACCAATAACTAAGACACACTACACCAATCAATCCCACTGCAAAAAGGGTAATGGAACCGTAGGTGAAATAAAACTTTCGGAAGTTCTTTTTGCTTCGTTCGAAAAATGTTTCTTCGCTACTCATTTCTTCTTTTCCCAAAAAACACGCAAAGATACAACATTTTTTTGATATATGCAAATATTTTGCATAAAAAAAACGCCCCGAAGGACGTTTTTTTTTGATTGAAAGCACTATTTTTATTTGCCTCTTTCGAGTAACAACGTGCGAGTCGGTTGGTCGCAAACCTCAGTCGGACCGTAGTACTGGATCGGACCCGGGTAGATGTAACTGGTGTTGGCATCCGCCCATTTAGCACGGTGAGCCTGGAGGTACTTGAACGGAGCGCCGTCCAGTTCCACAAGGGCCTTCTGGATAACCGGTTTCATCTTACCATTACGCTTCTCCATATTCATCATCATCGTGATAGGCACACCGCCTGCTATCCACTCAGCGGCCGGTTTGGTCAGATTACGAACGAGCGACATATAACCCGTTTTGCCGGCAGCGATAAGATGCGAAGCATTGACACCTACCGAATAGCAGTAGTCCGCATCGAAGTTAGACGGCATCGCACAACGGCCTTCATAGCCGAAGAAATGGTTGAGGGCGCTGAACTTGCCTTTGTACTCACCGTTAGCTTTGAGCACTGCCAGACGTTTCTGAACCATCTCAATAAGCAGTTTCTCGGTCTCAATCTGGCTAACCATCACGTTACCGTGCGGGTCACGGTCGAGCGTCAACTGCTTAGCTATACCCTTCGGCAGAGAACGGAACAGTTCGCAGGAAGCCGGAGTAAGTTTGGATTTAACGTACTCACGTTTAGCATCATCTCCGTCAAGCGAAGTAAACTCTTCGTTAGCAGCCAGCAGGTCGTTCAGTTCTTGAATCAGAACGCGCATAGCCGGGATAAACTCAATCAAACCTTCAGGAATCAGGATCGTACCGAAATTCAGACCTGCGTTAGCACGGTCTACAATAACCTTTACAATATCCTCAACGATGTCATTGAGCGTCATTTTCTTTGCCTCAACCTCCTCCGAGATCAAGCAGATATTCGGTTGGCTCTGGAGTGCGCACTCAAGGGCAATATGGCTGGCCGAACGGCCCATCAAACGAATGAAGTGCCAGTATTTCTTAGCGGAGTTAGCGTCGCGCTGGATGTTACCAATCAGCTCAGCGTAGGTCTTACAAGCGGTGTCGAAACCGAACGAAGTCTCAATCATCTCGTTCTTCAAGTCACCGTCGATGGTCTTCGGACAACCGATAACCTGAATACCGGTGTTCTTCTGCAGGTAGTACTCAGCCAGCACACAGGCGTTGGTGTTCGAGTCATCACCACCGATGATAACTACGGCCTTGATGCCTAATTGTTTGCAGACCTCTATACCGTTGTCGAACTGCCAAGTCTCTTCGAGTTTGGTACGACCCGAACCGATAATATCGAATCCACCGGTGTTACGATACTCGTCAATGATGTCTGCCGTCAATTCTTGATACTTACCGTCAATCAAACCCGAAGGACCACCCAAGAAACCGTACAGTTTATTGTTGGGGTTCAGCGCTTTAAGACCGTCAAAGAGACCGCTAATCACATTGTGACCGCCGGGAGCTTGACCACCCGAAAGGATAACACCGACATTGAACGGCTCTGCACAATGGTTCTTTCCTTCTGCCGGTTCGAACGTGATAAGAGGCAGACCATACGTATTCGGGAACAATTTCTTGATTTCCTCTTGGTCTGCAACCGACTGTGTTTTCTCGCCTTCTACGAGACGTACTGCGCCCTGTAATGCCACCGGCATCTTCGGCTGATAAGCCTGACGGGCGATTTGTAATGGAGATTTTTGCATAAGATTATTATTTAAATTGTTGATTAAGGATCGTTCACTTTGTTCACTGAAGGAGTAAGGAAAAGCGGTCTTTACTCTTTTAGTCCGAAGGACGGTCTATCCGACTCAATGAGGGCTAATAATTGCTCTACCGCCTCTTCCTGCGGGATATTCTTGAGGACACACTCTTTGCCTCGATAAAGGCTTATTCTATCCCTTCCTGCACCTACGTAGCCGTAATCGGCATCCGCCATTTCGCCGGGACCGTTGACGATACAACCCATGATAGCGATTTTGAGACCTGTCAGATGAGTGGTAGCGGCTTTGATTTTACGAATCGTTTCCTCTAAGTTATACAACGTTCGTCCGCAGCCCGGGCAGGAGATATACTCCGTCTTATAAATACGCACGCGCGCGGCTTGAAGGATATCCTTGCTGAGGAAATTGAGGTGGTTCTCCGAGAAATTAGGATTAACCAGCGTCAGTTCGGTGGCCTTGTAGTCCCAAAGCAACCTTCCGCATTCGGCCGCAGCCTGGAGCGCGAATGTTTCCCAATTATCTTCAAGCGATGTATACCGAATCTCGGCATCGCCACCGATATTATCCAGCACCTCTGCCCGAACCGAACCGTCATATCGAATGGAGTCTTCGTCTGCGAAATAATCGACTAACTCTTGCGCCACCGGAATCTCATTCTCCGGCGCTTCACTGAGACTCACACGAATCGTATCGCCGATTCCGTCCGCCAACAAAGCACCTATACCTACAGCCGATTTGATTCGTCCGTCTTCGCCTTCGCCGGCTTCCGTCACACCCAAGTGCAACGGAAAAGCCATGTGCTCATGGTGCATCGTTTTGACGAGCAGACGTACCGTATCCACCATCACACGTGTATTAGACGCCTTGACGGAGATGACGATATCTTGAAAATCCTGCTCTACGGCGATGCGAAGGAACTCCATCACCGATTCTACCATTCCTTGCGGCGTATCACCGTACTTCTCCATCATCCGTGGAGCCAACGAACCGTGATTAACGCCAATACGGATAGCGGTCTCGTTCTTGCGACAGATATCCAACAAATGAATGAATCGCTCCTCCAGTTTATCGGGATCACGGCTGTAGTTACCGGGGTTAATACGCACGGCCTCTACCACTTGCGCTGCCGCGTCTGCTACTTCCGAATTGAAATGTACATCAGCTACAAGCGGTACTGCAGTCAGCACTTGTGCGTGGATCTCTCTAAGCGATTCCACTTCGCGCAAACCCTGCGTAGTGAAACGCAGCAGTTCAGCACCCGCTTCTATACACCGACGAGCTTGCTCCACCGAACCGTCAATATCGTTCGTATCGGTGTTCGCCATGGTCTGTACACGGATGGGATAATCCGATCCTAAAAAAATGTTTCCGACCTGTACTTGAGAGGTCTTTCTTCGGGTATATTCGAGTTTTATTTCCATAAATGGCGGGCAAAAATGCCCTAAATCAATCTTTTTTACTATTTTTTTGCAAAAAAATGCAAAATTATTTGGTCATATCAAAAATTTGTAGTACCTTTGCACCCGCTTTTCAAAAATTAGATTCTTCGCGACTCCCTTGGGGTCCCCGAAAATTTCTAATTTTTGGGGAGAGCGGGAACACGGCTAAATTCTTATGAGCGACATCGTCGCGAATCGTATTGAGCCGTAGTTCACGCGAGAATCAGTAGCTCAGCAGGTAGAGCACATCCCTTTTAAGGATGGGGTCCTGGGTTCGAGCCCCAGCTGGTTCACAGAGCAGCAGTAATGCTGCTTTTTTCGTACATCGTACATCGCTCCTTCGTACATATCCTTACCCCATCACAATATTAACAATTCGTCCCGGTACGACGATGATCTTTTTGATCTCGGCACCGTTGAGGTACTTAGCCGTGTCTTCATTTGCCAGCACCAGTTTCTCCACTTCCTCCTTCGGCGTGTCTTTCGGGCACTCGAAGGTGTAACGCACTTTGCCGTTGAACTGCACAGGGTACTTCTGCGTGTCTTCTACCAAGTAGGCTTCGTTGCACTCCGGCCACTCGGCGTCAATAACAAAACACTCGTTGCCGCATCGATGCCATGCCTCTTCGGCGATATGCGGTGCATACGGTGCTAACAGAACCGCTACCTGCTCCAAAATGGCGCGTTTATTGCACTTCAAGGCACTCAGTTCATTCTGCGCAATCATGAAGGCAGGGATGGAAGTATTGAACGAGAAGTTCTCAATATCCCACGTAATCTTCTTAATCAACTTATGCAAACTACGCAGTTCCTCTTTCGTCGGCTCTTCATCCACGATATTCTCGTACATGTTCCATAGACGTTTGAGGAAACGATGCACACCGTCAATACCGTTGGTGTCCCAGGGTTTACTCATCTCCAGCGGACCCAAGAACATCTCATACAGCCTCAGCGTGTCGGCACCGAACTTAGCAATCACGTCATCGGGGTTAACCACGTTGAACATCGATTTACTCATCTTCTCTACCGCCCATCCGCAGATATACTGCTTCGGACCGGCCAGATAAGGATTATCTTCCACGCTCGTACCATCCGCAAAGACAAACTCAGCGTTCTTGAACTCCGGCATCCATGCGCGGAAGGCGTTGATGTCCAATACGTCGTTGTTCACCAAGTTCACATTGACGTGAATAGGTTGCACTTTGTCCTTGTATTCCGGATTATCAATCAGATTGTACGATATATACAAATTACCCGTCGCGCCTTCGCCTATATAGCGATAAACGAAGTTTGACCGACCTTGGATCATACCTTGGTTAATCAACTTCTTGAACGGTTCATCTTCGCATACATATCCGAGGTCATAGAGGAATTTATTCCAGAACCGGCTGTAGATCAAGTGACCCGTCGCGTGTTCCGAACCGCCAAGGTAGAGGTCCACCTGACGCCAATACTCGTTGGCTTGTTTCGAAACCAACGCCTCATCGTTATGCGGGTCCATATACCTTAAATAATAGGCGGAACTGCCGGCAAAGCCCGGCATCGTGCAGAGCTCTAACGGATAACCTTTATAGGTCCAGTTCTCCGCATTACCCAGCGGCGGACGACCGTCAGATGTAGGCTCAAACTTCTTCACTTCCGGTAAGCGAATCGGCAGATCTTTCTCATCTACCGCATAAGGCATACCGTCCTTGTAGTAGATCGGGAAGGGTTCACCCCAATACCGTTGACGGCTGAAGATAGCATCGCGCAGACGATAATTGACCTTCACACGACCGATACCCGTGTTGGTGATATATTCCTTCATCGCCTGGATAGCCTCTTTCACCTCCATGCCATTCAGGAAACCCGAATTCATCATCTTACCTTCCTTGGCATCGAACGATTCCTCGCTCACATCAGCACCTTCAATCAACGGAATAATCGGTAAGTTGAAATGTTTGGCAAACGCATAGTCTCGGCTATCGTGAGCAGGAACAGCCATGATAGCACCCGTTCCGTAACCCGCGAGCACGTAATCAGATATATAAATAGGTATCTCGCCTTGCGTGAGCGGATTGATGGCATAACTTCCCGTGAACACACCCGTTACACGACGATCAGCGATGCGCTCGCGCTCCGTTCTATTCTTGCAGCGTTGCAAGTAAGCCTCTACTTCTTCGCGTTGCTCGTCCGTTACCACTTTAGCAACATATTCGCTTTCCGGTGCCAAGACCATGAACGTCACACCAAACACTGTGTCCGCACGCGTGGTGAAGATGGTCATCGGGAATTCATCCTTCATCCCTTCCTTCGTACTTCGTACATCGCTCCTTCGTACATGGAAGATCATCTCCGCGCCTTCGCTTCGTCCAATCCAGTTACGCTGTGTTTCCTTCAAGCTATCGGTCCAATCCAACCGCTCCAATCCTTCGAGCAGACGACCCGCATAAGCGCTCACACGCAGACACCACTGCCGCATGACGCGTTGCTCTACCGGGTAGCCGCCACGCACGCTCAGACCTTCACTCACCTCATCGTTCGCCAACACCGTACCCAATGCCGGGCACCAGTTCACCTTCGTGTCTGCGAGGTAAGCGATACGGTAGTTCATCAACCGTTCCTGCTGCTCTTTCTCGCTCATCGTCGCCCACTTAGGGTCGTTCGCTTCCCACTCCGCAATGAGCTTAGAGATAGGCTGCGCTTTTTGCGTATTCGGATCGAAATACGAATTGAACATCTGGATAAATGCCCATTGCGTCCAATGGTAGTATTTCGGGTCGCACGTACGCACTTCCCTACTCCAGTCGTAGCAGAATCCGATCTTCTTCAACTGACTAATATACCGGTCGATATTCTCAAAGGTCGTTTTCTCAGGGTGTGTACCTGTCTGAATAGCGTATTGCTCGGCGGGCAGACCGTAACTGTCAAAACCCATCGGGTGCAATACATTGAAACCTTTCTGACGCTTGTAGCGGCTATAAATATCGCTCGCTATATACCCCAACGGGTGACCGACGTGTAAGCCGGCACCCGATGGGTAAGGAAACATATCAAGCACATAGAAATGCGGCTTATCGCTTTCGTTACTCACCTCATAAGCGTTGGCTTTTTCCCACGCCTCTTGCCACTTGTGCTCAATGTCACTAAAGTTATAATCCATTGTTTTTTTGATTAAAGAATAAGGAATAAGGAATAAAGACTTAAATGCTTTGTCTCTAGTCGTTCTCCTTATTGTTGTTGCCTTCCGGCGTAATATGTTGTCTAAAATTATACACTCTCTTCTGTAAACTCCCTATGTGTGTAATCATCGAATAATAGTTCTCCATACTGATATAAGCGCGGCGATATGCTATTTCGACTTGCGTTTCTAACTCATAAAGCGAACCTAATGCGATTGCTAAGAATCGAGAGAAATCTCGATCACTATCCTTACCGGAACCTTCGGCTATATTAGATGGCACTGACACGGCTGCACGTTGCATCTGCGACGCAAGACCGTACACTTCACTTTTAGGAAATGCGTCAGTCATAACGTACACCGTGTCTGCCAATTCTACGGAGTCTATCCATATGTCTAACTTGCGAAAATTATGCATTGATCCGCTAGTACATTATAATCTTTATTCTTTCAGCGAAGCGGTCCTTACTCCTTTAGTCCGAAGGACGGTCAGAGCAACTTCTTCACCTGCTCATATACATTCTGTGCCGTGAAGCCGAGTTTCTCGTCCAGCACCTTATACGGTGCGCTGAAACCGAAGCTCTCCAGACCCCAGATAGCACCATTGTCGCCTACGAGTCCCTGCAGCGTGCACGGCAGACCGGCCGTCATACCGAAACGCTTAACACCCTTCGGCAGCACTTCGTCTTGATACTCTTGGGGTTGCTCGCGGAATCGTCCTTCACTCGGTACGCTGACGATCTGCAGACGAACACCTTCTTTGCGCAGCAACTCAGCTCCGCTCAGCAAGGTCGATACCTCCGAACCGGAAGCCAACAACACCACTTGCGGGTTCTCATCTTTCGATACGATATAGGCACCCTTGCGGAATCCTTCCAGGTTCACATTAGGCACCGGAGCTATATCCTGACGACTCAAAATCAGCGCCGTCGGCGTGTCGGTGTTCTCAATTGCTGCACGCCATGCGAGCGTCGTCTCTTCAGCGTCTGCCGGACGAAGAACCAACATACTCGGTTTGCCGTGATGGTTATGCAACTTCTCCATCAAACGAATCTGTGCCTCTTGCTCTACCGGCTCGTGCGTCGGACCGTCTTCGCCTACGCGGAAGGCATCGTGACTCCAGATGAAGATAACCGGTAACTCCATCAGGGCTGCCAGACGAACGGCCGGTTTCATATAATCGCTGAATACGAAGAATGTACCGCACGCAGGGATAATACCGCCGTGGAGGCTCATACCGATACAAACGCACGCCATAGTCAATTCGGCTACACCGGCCTGTAAGAACTGACCGGAGAAATCGCCCTTCTTAATCGCGTGCGTTTTCTTCAGGAATCCGTCCGTCTTATCGGAATTGCTCAAATCGGCCGAACTAACAATCATATTGCCTACGTTCTCAGCCAGGAAACTGAGCACCTTACCGCTCGCATTACGCGTAGCGTCACCGGCTTTCTGCTCCACAAGACTCCAATCAATGCACGGCGTCTCGCCGCTCATGAAAGTCTCATACTCGTTCGCTGCCTGCGGGTTCTTCTCTTTCCACGCATGGTAAGCCATATATTTCTTGTTCGCCAACTCACGCAACTCAATCGCACGCTCTTCGTACAACTTAGCCACCTCCGGGAAGATAACAAACGGATTAGTCGGGTCACCGCCCAGATGCTCAATCGTCTTCTCGAACGAAGCGCCGGACTTGCTAAGCGGGTTACCGTGCGTCGAACACTTGCTCTCCCAACTTGCACCTTCTGCTGTCACACAACCTTTACCCATCGTGGTATGACCGATGATGAGCGACGGACGCTCCCTCTCGGCTTTCGCTTTGATGATAGCCTGCGCAATCGCATCGGGATCATTACCCGGAACCTCTTGTACAAACCAGTTCCATGCTTGGTACTTAGCCGCTACATCTTCGCTCGTCACTTCGCCGCACTCCGTCGAGAGCTGGATAGTGTTCGAATCGTAGAACATGATCAGGTTATCCAATCCTAAGTGACCTGCCAAACGACCTGCACCCTGCGAAATCTCTTCCTGTACACCACCATCCGAGATAAAAGCATAAATAGTCGGGTTATGGATCGCACCGTAGCGTTGGTTGAACCACTTGGCTGCAATCGCTGCACCTACGGCAAAGACGTGTCCCTGGCCCAACGGACCGGAGGTGTTCTCAATCATGCGCTCGATCTCACGCTCCGGGTGACCCGGAGTAACCGAACCCCATTGACGAAGGTTCTGCAGATCCTCCAACGTAAACTTACCTGCCAGACATAATTGGCTGTAGAGCATCGGAGCCATATGACCCGGATCCAAGAAGAAACGGTCACGAGCTTCCCATCCGGGATTCTCAGGATCGTACTCAAGGAACTGACTAAAGAGCACATTGATAAAATCAGCTCCGCCCATGGCACCACCCGGGTGACCACTCTTAGCTTTCTCTACTGCTGCCGCGGCCAGGATACGAATGTTGTCTGCCGCACGATTCATAAGTTGTGTTTTGTTCATAATGGTATATTGTTTGAATTAATTTTTTGTCCTTTTGATTCTTTTAGGCTCCCAATAAGCCCTATTTACGAATTTCGGCACAAAGGTACAAAAAAAATCTGATATATGCAAATTTATTTGCAATTTTCTTTCACTTTCCTCTTTCACTTTTCACTTTAATTAGTGGTTTACATCGTCTTTCAACGATGAGCGTAGCGGTCCGGATTATCCGGATTATCCGAAAAAAACGCGTTTTTTCTTGCATAAGTCAAAAAAAAGTAGTACCTTTGCACCCGCAAAGGTTTTTACTAACATGACACACGATCAATGGCATTGGCAAGAACCAAGCTCTGCTTGGAAAGGCGTGGGAATATACCATGTAACACTGACCATTCCTTCTCGTGAGCCTCTCTTAGGTACGCTCGTCATTCCGGATAACGACCCCAAGCAAGCCCGTGTAGAACGGACTGAATTGGGAGAAAAACTTGTAGAAGAATTATACAATATGGGAACTATTCATCCCTATGTACGTATTCTTCAATTCTGTCTTATGCCTGACCACTTACATGTAATTATACATGTACGACAATCCACCTCTCATAGTATTCGGTCTATCATACGTGGTTTTTGGCAAGGCGCAAAGCGTTTAGGAAGAGCACACACTTTGTCAATTGACTCCGAATTGAATTCGGAAACAACAAACAAAGTCAAGAAATAATCCAATATCTCCCAAGCGTCTCACATTCCGTGAGGCGCTTTTTTTATGCCTAAATCGAAAAATTGTTGTATTTTTGTAGTTGGTGATTTTGCCACACAACTTACAAAATTACAACAGTATGAAAAACGAAAAGGAAACTTTTGACATCACAGATGATGTCCTGGCTTTTATCGTCTCCCGCTACGACGAAATTGGATTAGAAGAAATAGCACCGAACAAGGTAAGAGGATACGACAAAATTCGAATTGCCTTTCAGGAAATTGAGAAAGATGGTATCCGCGAATTATACGACCGGATGTATAAGCAATTTCCCTATAACGCCAACTCCAAAACGGCCATCTCAACCGATGCTTCATCGGCAAAAATCCGCCGTTTAGTAAACAATTAAAAGTTTTTTGGCAGCCTCGCTCATTTTGAGCGGGGTTTCGGTTCATAAACCCCTACCTTTGCATCGCCAATTCGGAAACGGCAAGCTCTCGCAGTGAGAGAACCGACATCCTTCCGAACTGGCGGAAACATGTTAGATAACACATTATCCCGCACCTTCTTCTTATCGCAAGGTTGCAAACAAGTGCCACTCGATGCTTCCCACGGATACGTCCGCTGGGGTCACCCCGAAGGCTATTTCCTCAATGCCAATGGAATAAAAGTCGCGCACTCAGGAATGAACCCATCGAATGTAGCACGACCTAATATGCATGGTCGTTATCCTAATGACCGTCAGTTAGGCGGCTTTGACTGCCACGTCCTCATGGCGCTCGCGTTCTATGGCCCACGAACTATGTTCAATGACAAATGGGAAAAGACAAATGACAAATCACAAATGGTTCACGTAGGTATCTGTCACCACCTTATCCCAGACAAACTCGACTACCGTCCCGCTAATCTTCTCTGTTGGCTGACGCGTGCTGAGCACGCCGAAGCGGATCGTCGGCAACGTGCCCTCAAAAAAGTGGTCCCTAACGGCGACCTGCATCTCTTCTCCTACGAGCGACTTCGTTACCTCCAAGACCCGCGTACTACCTCGCGCGAAATCTTCGAAACCGAACTCGCCCGCATCGCAGAAAAAAACTATCATTTCTCAACCCCAAAAGAATAAAAAATTATGAAAGCATTACAAGAATTGCGCACACTGCGCCAAACTATCAAAGCGGCAGAAGCCCGCATCAACGAAATCTCTGATCAAGCTACTGAAGAAGCGGTTGCATTAGCACCCAACGGCGGCGAGTTTACCGCAGACGGTCACCGTTTCCAACTACAAAAGACGGATGTCATCGACATGACCGATTACAACCGTTACAAAGGCGAAGATGCCAAGCGTTGGCGCACCAAGAAAGCCGCACAAGACCGGTCCAAGAAGTACTCTGCTGCGCTCACCAAAGAGATGAAAGGTATCGTCGACGCCTTCGTCGCTCAACACCCCGACTGGGAACCTGACGAG
>Ga0265301_10001230_pt1 | contig 34449 bp, 45 predicted proteins | sample AusTroGonzalo_MG_2_FD_193488 | JGI IMG/M metagenome (GOLD analysis project Ga0265301, IMG submission 193488) | Bovine rumen microbial communities from tropical cattle in Woodstock, Queensland, Australia - Gonzalo_04 | ecosystem: Host-associated > Mammals > Digestive system > Stomach > Rumen ... | reverse complement strand
TCGTCGAGTACAAAATAGACTCAAAATCCGAGTTTTTTTGGAAAAACGGAGTAAAATGGTCTAAAACAGCCTTAAAACGGCTTAAAATGCGTCAAAACGCAACAAAAACTAATAAAAGTACATCAACCATAATGAAATGAAAGAATTGGAGGTGATATGAAGGTACTTGAGCTGTTTGCTGGCACTCGGTGTGTTAGCAGAGCTTTTGAAAGAAAAGGACATCAGACTTTTAGTGTCGAGTGGAATAAAGACTTTGAAAACATCGACTTATATGAGGATGTCAATAATTTGACCGTAGAAAAGGTCATTGAACTTTGTGGCGGCATTCCAGATGTTATTTGGGCATCGCCTGACTGCACTACTTATAGTGTTGCTGCGATTGGACACCATCGCCACAAGAACAAAGAAACTGGTAGCCTCGAAGCCATATCTGATTACGCAAAGTTTTGCGATAAAACTAACCGACATTTAGTGAATCTTATAAAGGCGGTTAATCCAAAATACTATTTTATCGAAAATCCTAGAGGCGGTTTGAGAAAAATGGACTTTATGCAAGGCTTGCCTCGCTATACGGTCACATATTGCCAGTATAATGACAAGCGCATGAAGCCGACCGACATCTGGACTAATCATCCAAATCCACAGTTTAAGCCACCGTGCAAGAATGGTGATCCTTGTCATCCGAGGACACCGAGGGGAAGTTATTGGGCTGGAACTCAAGGACTGCGCAAAGCTGCTCTGCGAAGCCAAATACCAGAAGAGCTATGTAATCATATTGTTAAGATTTGCGAGGAAAGGAGTTAAAATGGCAAAACTAACGAGAGAAGAAACAGCCGAAGGCATAATGCGACTTGCTGAGGAGGCTGGAGTCGCTGACAATGCGATTTTTAAGAAAACTTTGGAGCGATATCTCACTTTACAAAAGATTCTCGACAATTACGAGAAGAGCATGGAAGAGGATGGTCTCGAAGTCAAAAAAGAATATGTGAAAGGTCGTGGCAACTTGTACGCAAGTCCAGCAGCTAAAGAATATCCTAAGATTCTGGACTGCTCGAACAAGACTGCTGCGACTCTTATGCGCATTATTAAGAATTTCAGCGAGAGCGCCAATGACCGAGCCGAGAAGAAGGATGATTTAATAGCGGCAATTAATGGCGGTGATGACTATGGCGAGGAAGCTGACTGATTGCGAAGCCTATCAGTTTTGCAAGAAGTCGATAGACCTTAAAACTACTCCTAAATATGTCAAGCTTCAGATGGCAGACTTCATGCGAATCTGCGAGGGCAGAGATACCAAGTACAAGGTTAGCGGAGAGAAGCTGAAGCAGCTCGAAAACATTCTCAAGATTTTAGTCATGCCAAAAGGCTTAAAAGCTGGTCAGAGCCTCTACGACTGCACTATGGGTTATCAATGGCTGTTCTATACCGCCATTTTGTGCATTGTTTACCGAGATCAGCCGAACAAGCGCAAGTATGAGACTGGAATCCTCGAAATATGTCGCAAGAACTTTAAGACTTATACTATCGCCACTATCTTTATCCTCCTTTTTCTCACTGAGCCAAAATTCTCGAAGTTTTTTTCTATTGCTCCAGATGGTTCGCTTTCTCGTGAGATTCGAGAAGCTATTTCCGAAACGATTAAGTCCAGTCCGATGGTTTACGAAGGTAATGGAAGAAGGCGCTTTAAAATCCTTCGTGATTACATTAAATTCAATGCAAAAGAGAGCATCTATACTCCGCTCAGTTATACGACATCTAATGCCGATGGCAAGATGCCAAATGCCTTCATTTGTGACGAGACTGGTGCAATGCCATCTAACTACATGATTGAGGCAATGCGCTCTGGACAAATCAATATGACCAATAAGCTTGGCTTCATCATCTCGACCAAGTATCCGACTATCGACAATCCTTTCATGGATGAGATTGCTTACTCGAAAAAGGTTTTGGATGGCATTCAGAAAGATGAGACTCGCTTCTCGCTGCTTTACGAGCCAGACAAGACAACTGGATGGGAAACAGATGACTTAATCTTGCAGCAGTCCAATCCAGTGGCGCTTGAAATCCCAGAGATTTGGGATGACCTCATAAAAAAGCGAGCTTATGCGATTGCTGTCGAGAGCGCTAGAGAGAACTTTGTTACAAAGCACTGCAATATTGTTTATCAAGGAGCAGGAACAGAGACTTACATCGATGTTAAAGAAGTCCAAGCTTGCAAAACTGCAAAAATCGACTGGAGCGGTCGTGTAGTTTATCTTGGACTCGATTTATCAGAGACAAACGATAACACCAGCGTTTCGATGGTCGCTGTCGATGACGATAACGAGATTCTTGCAGAAAGCTTCGCCTTTATTCCTGACGGTCGCATCATAGAGAAGACCGTAGCAGAGAAGGTAGATTACAAAGAGCTGCTGCGTAGCGGCAAGGTTATGGCTTGCGGAGATAAGGTCATCGACTATCGCTTCGTAGAAAGCTTTATTTTGAGCATAGAGGAGCGATATGGTGTGCAGATACAAGCTATCGGCTATGACCGCTGGAACGCTCTCAGCACGGCTCAGAAGCTCGAAAACGCTGGCTATAACATGGTAGAGGTAAGACAGCATTCTAGCGTTCTTCATCCGCCTACAAAGCTGCTCCGTGAAAAGATTTTGAGCAAAGAGTTCCAGTACACCGAGAACAAGTTGCTAGAGATTAACTTCCAGAATGCAAAATGTTCGTATGATACGAACAAAAATGCGTATGTTACGAAAAAGAAGTCGACTGGTAAAGTCGATATGGTCGTAAGCCTTATAAACGCTGTTTATTTGCTTCAGCAAGATGTCTTTCTCGGACAGACAGATTTCACAGTTCAGACATTCTAAAGTAAGCTTTACAATTTACAAAAAATGTTAAACAATTAAGAAAAGAGGACAAAATATGGCATTATTCGACTTTTTACGCAAAAGAGACGAACAAACCTCAGACAGTGAACCAAGTACACAGCCGCAAGAAGCGACAGATGTGCTTCTCCAATCTCTGTTAAAAGGTGAAAAAATAACTCGTAAAGAAGCCATGACGATTCCTGCGGTTAGCGCAGCGGTCGACCTCATTTCTAATTCTATCGCCTCTATGCCGATCAAGCTTTATAAGGTTAAAGACGGCAAAGTCGAGAATTGTGATGACGATCCGAGAGTGCAGCTTCTGAATGGTGATACTGGAGACACACTAAACGCATTCGAGATGAAGAAGGCTCTTGTAGCTGACTATCTTATGGATGGGAATGGCTACGCTTACATAAAGAAAAATCGCAACGATGTGACTGGTCTTTATTATGTCGACTCTGGTTATGTCTCGGTTCTTATTAATGCAAATCCAATCTTTAAGGAGCGAAAGCTTTTTGTCTATGCCAACGAATATGAGATTTATGAATATATCAAGCTGCTCCGCAACACAAAGGATGGCGCTCAGGGATTCGGCTTAACTGAAGAGGTCAACAGAGCGCTCGAAACCGCTTATAAGACTCTTCTTTACCAGCTTGCTACTGTGAAGCGAGGCGGAGCAAGAAAAGGCTTCCTGAAGTCTCAAAAGAAACTAGAGCAATCTGCTATCGATTCGCTCAAGATGGCTTGGCGCAAGATGTATGAAGAGAACAGCGAGAGCGTAGTTGTCTTAAATAACGGTCTTGAGTTCCAAGAAAGCTCAGACTCTAGTGTGGACATGCAGCTCGACCAGAACAAGAAAACTCTCTCCGATGAAATCAGTAATATCTTTCATATCTTCCCTAATGACTTCCATCAAACCTTCAAGGAAGCTATTTATCCAATCGTGAGAGCCTTTGAATGCGAGCTTAACAATACTTTGCTGCTTGAAAAAGAGAAAAAGAAATATTTCTTCGAGCTTGATGTTAAAGAGATTGTCCGTGCAAACATCAAAGAGCGCTATGAGGCTTACAAGCTTGCCAAAGAAACAGGTTTCATGACGATTAATGAAATCCGCCGCCAAGAAAACATGGAACACATCGAAGGCATGGATGTAATCAATGTCGGTCTCGCTGCTGTGCTTTATGACACCAATACACACAAGTATTATGTGCCGAATAAAGATGCCGTTACGGATGTCAATAATACTTCTGGTAGTGACTCAGAGGCTGATGGCTTAAACGAAGCTTTTGACAAGAAGGTCGAAGAAGATGCAATGTACGACCAAATGAAATCGATGGGAAATATCTAATAAGGAAGGAGAGAATCGATGAAAATCAACATTAGAGAGGACAGCGTAGAAATAGAAGGCTATGTAAACGCAATAGAACGCAATTCTAAGCCACTTATGAGCCGAATCGGTAGATTTATCGAGCGTATATGTAAAGGCGCTTTTAAAAAGGCTCTGAAGCGCAATGATGATGTCCATATCCTACTTAATCACGACTGGAATCGTGACCTCGGCTCTACAAGGCAAGGTAATCTTGAGCTTGAAGAGGACAACATTGGTCTCCATGCAAGAGCAACCATTACTGATCCAGATGTTGTCGAGAAAGCTCGCAAAGGTCAACTCGTAGGATGGTCTTTCGGTTTCCAAGACCGAGATGTGGAGAACAGCACCGAGCAGGGGATGCCTCTCCGTGCAGTAAAAGACCTCGACCTCTTTGAAGTTTCCATCCTAGACCGCAGTCGTTCCCCTGCTTATGAAGGCACTTTGGTGTCTGCTCGCAGTGTGGATGGAGAGCAGCAATACCACTTTAGAGGTGAGGAGATGATTGACGAGCCAGAAGTAAAGGAAACGACCGAAAATGTTGACAAGCCAGCCGAAGATGTAAACGAAACACCAGAACAGACCGAAGAAACCAGAGACGAAGCAAAGCAGGAGGAAGAGCCTGCAAAACCTGAAGACGAGAGTAAACCAACTGAAGCACCAGCTCCAGTCGACTACTCTAAATATAATGACATGATTAAAGAGATGAAGGAGGAATAATAATCATGCTAAAACAATTAACAGAAAAAAAGAACGACCTCATCATTCGTGCTGAGGAAATCGTTAAGTCTGCCGAGGCTGAGAAGCGTGAGCTTACTGAAGCTGAAGCAGCCGAACTCGCCGAGATTCGTGACGATGTTCGCAAAATTAAAGAGCAACTTGGTCTCGTCAAGGATGTAAAAGAACTTGATGCCGAGAAAGCTCCGGCAAAAGTAGAAGTCGAAGAAGACGGCGATAAAGAAATCGAAGTCAAAGAGACTCGTGCTTTTGAGCAATACATTCGCAGTTACGGCACGAATGAATATAACACTCGTGATGATGTAACTCCGCTTTCAAAGAGCAATAACGGCGCTATCGTTCCAGTAACGATTGCAAAGCGCATTATTCGCGAACTTTATGACATTTCTCCAATCCTTGAGAAATCGACTAAGTACAATGTGAAAGGCACTCTTGCAATTCCACAATACAACGAAGATGGCACTAACTTTATCAATGTCGCTTTTCAGGGTGCAGAGTTCACTAAGATTTCTGCTAACTCTGGTAAGTTCACCAGCATCAATCTTAACGACTATGTAGCTGGTGCTTTGAGCCTTATTTCTCGCCAACTTATCAACAATGTCGACTTTGATATTGTCGGTTATGTTGTCGACCAAATGGCTTATAGCATTAAGAGATTCATCGAGAATGTTCTCTTAAACGGTTCTGGTGCTATCACTGGTCAAACTGGCACTATCGCTGGTCTTACTGGTGTAACTCTTACTGTAAACACTGCTTCTTCTACCGCTGTCACTTCCAATGAGCTTATCGAGCTTCAAGACAAAGTTAAAGACATGTTCCAAGACGGAGCATTCTGGATTATGTCTCCAAAGACTCGTACCGCTATCCGCCAGCTCAAAGACAACATGGGCAGATACATGCTCCAAGACGATATTTCTCTTCCATTTGGTAAGAGCCTTCTTGGTAAGCCAGTCTATGTCTCTGACAACATGCCAGACATGGAAGACGGTAAAGTTGCTATCTACTATGGTAACTTCACAGGTCTCGCTACTAAGTTCTCTCAGAACATGGAAATCCAAGTTCTCCGTGAGAAATATGCTGATCAATTCGCAGATGGTGTCATCGGCTGGTTCTCATTCGATGCTGCTGTCCAAGACAAACAGCAAATTGCCAAGCTCGTTATGGGCGGCGAATCTGAAAGCTAGGAGGAGCTTACATGCTAGTAAAAGCAAAAGTGAGCTTTTCTGGCAAAATCTCGATGGCTGCTGGCGATGTGCAAGATATTAAGGATAAATACATTCTCAATGATTTGCTCAAAGCTGGCTACATCGAGCCAGAAGCTCAAGAGGCAGAGATTGTAAAAGAGCCTGCAAAGAAATCTTATATTCCAGAAGAAAAAGTCGGCAATTACATCAAAGCGACTATCGGAATAAAAGAAGATGTGGAAAAGCCTGTGGAAAAGAAAACTGTCTCTTATAAGTTTGTGGAAAACTCCAAAGCAAAGAAAACTCGTAAGAAAAGTAAATAAGGGGATGAGGTAAAATGACAGCTACGAAAGTCAGCGAAATAACTGTACAAGATATTGCCGAATACATTCGGCTTGATGCCTATATCGCAGAAGATGAATCGGATTCTGATGAATCTGGTTCTTACGAAGAGTATGACGAGAAGGATTTAGCTTTATTGGCTAAACTTTTGGAGATAGCCAAGCAGTTTATCTCGAATTACACTGGTGTAACTGTAGAAGGTTTGGACAGCTCTTCTGACTTCGTAATTGTCGTTTACATCCTCTGCCAAGATATGTGGGATAACCGCACACTCTATGTGGATAAGACTAACTTAAATAAGGTGGTCGACACCATCTTAGGGATGCACTCGGTAAACCTACTATGACAACAAATGCAGGCAAGTACAATCGAAAGATAAGCATCTACAAGGTAGAGATTGTCACGAATGCAAGAGGATTTCAGGAAGAGCAAAAAAAGCTTGTCCTGAGTCCTTATGCAAGCGTAAAGACTACTAAAGGCTTTACTCTTATCGCAAATAATAGCGACTTTGAGAAAGCTTTTACGAACTTTACTATTCGTTATCCGAAGACAGTGATTACTAGAGATATGCTTATCAAATTTAGGGGGAAGACATACTCGATTCAATATCTAAACAATGTTGACGAGGCAAATGTCGAGCTAGAAATTCAAGCTAAGGAGGTCACACACTAATGGCAAAATTCAGCATGGAACTCCCAACGGAGATCATGAAGGACTTTGAAAAAGTGTATGAGAACTCTGAGAAAATCTTCGGCGGAATGACCAGAGCAGGAGCTGAAGTCGTATATTCAAATATTAGAACTAACTTGCCACCAGAGCTTAGAGATAGTGGGATTGTTGGCTGCTTAAGGCTTACAAAGACCTATAAAACTCCATCAGATGATGGCATCAACACTCAGGCTACTTTTGATGGCTATTTCACCAACAAAAAGGGCAAGAGAACTCCAGCTCCGCTGGTAGCAAATATGTTTGAATACGGCAGCTCTAAGAGGGAATATCCGAAAAAGCCTTTCTTTAGAAAGTCTTTCAAGAGAAAACAGATTGAACAAGCTATGCTCGAAGCTCAAAAGAAATTAAGCGGAGGATTGCTAGAGTGATGAATGAACTTATTGAAAATATTTTTAAGAATTTCAAAGTCAATGGTGTTGCTATACCAGTTAAGTTTTTGAGGTATAACGGCAAAAATACGACTTACATCACTTATATGCAAGTCAACGCAGATGAAGCTCTTTCAGCAGATGATGAACTAATCAATTATGTCGACTATTACGACTTCGACATTTACTCGAAGGGTGATTATTTCGACATTATGGAGGCGGTCAAGCAGAAGCTGACAGAGAATAATTTCAGATGGAGACCAGATCGCTCTTCTGCAGATATGTATGAAGACGATACTGGTTACTATCATAAAACCTTAAATTTTGCTATAGAAAGGAGCAATTAACATGGCAAAAATCGGTTTAACCAATTTCCGCTACGCAAAGCTTACTGAAGCTGCTGACGGAACTCCAAGCTATGATGGAGCGCACACTCCAGCTAAGGCAGTCAGCTGCAGCGTTAGTGTCGATAATAACGATGCTAAACTTTATGCTGACGATACTATCGCAGAAAGCGATACTTCATTCGCTGGCGGTACTGTAACTATGGGTATCGATGAAGATGACCTTCAAACAATGGCAACTCTTCTCGGTCACACCATTGCTGACGGTGTATTAACCAGAAGCACCACTGATGCTGCGCCTTATGTCGGTCTTGGTCGTATTGTGACTAAGATGGTCAATGGTGTCTATTACTACAAAGTAGAGATTCTCTATAAAGTGAAATTCTCTGAGCCATCTCAAGAAAACACCACTAAAGGTGAAAATGTTGAGTTCGGTACTACCGAAATCGAAGGTACAATCGCAGCTCTCGCTAATGGTAAATGGTCTGTTGCAAAACAGTTCGATTCCAAAGCAGCTGCTGTTTCTTACCTCGAAACCGCTCTCGGTGGTGTCGAAAGCTAAATAGGCATGGCGGAGCAATCCGCCTGCTTACCTTGAAATAATACTTTAAACGGAGCTAGATGAAATGAAAGATATTAGTAAAACGCTCGAATATAAAGGCAAAGAGTATAAGATTGTTTTCAATCTTAATGTGATGGAAGCAATTCAAGAAGAATACGGCACTCTTGATAAGTGGGCAGAGATTACGGATGGCGGCAAGAACGAAGAGCCAAACGCAAAAGCGGTCATCTTTGGTTTTACGCAGATGATAAACGAAGGCATTGATATTGAAAACGAGAAACGCAATGTGCCTGAGAAAATGCTCACTCTTAAGCAAGTCGGTCGCATGCTGACAGAAATCGGCATGGATGCAGCTGCAAAGGTAATGCAAGAGACAGTCATAGACAGCACTAAGGGAGATGACTCAAAAAACGAGTAATTCCCGATGAAGTTGATCCAGTCATTGACTTTACATATTACTACTCCATTGGGATGACGAAACTCGGTTTTACAGCTAAAGAGGTCGGTCGATTGACTTTATCTCTTTTCAATAAACTATACCAACAGTATAAAAATACCTTCGACTTGGAAATGAGGCTTACAAAAGCCAATATGACCTACGAAGAACTTTATAAAAAATCTCAAAAAGATGAAGAATGGCTTTAGAAAGGAGCAATTAAAATGGCAGTAGGTTTCGGAGGCTCAGTCAAGTTGACTGGCGAGAGCGAATATCGAAAGGCATTATCTCAAATTACTCAGAGCTTAAGAGTTGTTAGCTCTGAAATGAAGTCCGTTTCTAGTGCTTATGGCACTAATGATGCTGATACCAAAGCTCTTACTGTGCAATCGAAACAACTGACCACTGCTCTTAATCAGCAAAAAACCGCTTTGCAAGGTCTTAAATCTGAACTTGCAAAGATGGAAGCTGAGTATGCCAAAAACGAAAAAGCTCATAAAGACCTTGTTGCTGAATACGACAAAGAAAAAGCCAAACTCTTAGAGATTGAAAGCACAATGGGCAAATCCTCTAAAGAATATAAGGATCAGCAAAAAGTTGTATCTGAACTTGAAGGAAAAGTCCAAGAAAGCACTAAGGCTTATGATGCTCAAACCAAAGCTGTCAATAATATGCGAATCCAGACAGCTAATGCCGAAACGACCGTAAACAATACTGCGAAAGCATTGGACAAACTCGGCAATGAAACGAATGATGCTGCAAATGCAGCAGAGAAGGCAGGAGATGGCTTCACAGTCTTTAAAGGTGTAATTGCTAATTTAGCAAGCCAAGCAATTTCTAAGGCAATTGAGGGAGTAAAGAAGCTAGGAACTGCCATTGTAGATGTAGGTAAACAAGCTGTTTCAAGCCAAGCGGAATACGAACAGCTTGTCGGTGGTGTTGAGACTCTTTTCAAAGATAGCGCAAAGGAAGTTCAACACTATGCGGATATTGCCTATAAGACCGCTGGCATGAGTGCCAATCAGTACATGGAGACCGTTACAAGCTTTTCTGCGAGCCTTTTGCAAGGTTTGAATGGTGATACAGCTAAAGCGGCTAAAATTGCTGATATGGCGATTATAGACATGTCTGACAACGCAAATAAGATGGGTACATCGATGGAAATGATTTCGAATGCCTATCAAGGTTTTGCGAAAGACAACTATACGATGCTTGATAACCTCAAGCTTGGCTATGGCGGTACTCAGGAAGAAGCCGCTCGCTTGATTAATGATACTAAAGTGATGGGTGAAGCATTCAAAGCAACCGCTAAGAATGTTAAGGATGTTCCATTTGATAAATTCCTTGAAGCAATCCACAAAGTCCAAGAGAATATGGGCATTACTGGAACGACCGCTAAGGAAGCAAGCGATACTATTTCTGGATCTGTCGCTTCGATGAAGTCTGCATGGCAAAATCTTTTGACTGGTATTGCTAACAGCCAACTCGATAGGAAGCAGCTTGTTAAAAACTTTACAGATTCTATCAAAACAGCAGCAAAAAACCTTATCCCAACGGTAAAAGAAACGATAAAAGGACTTGTGGAAACCGCTGAAAGCCTTCTCAATACCTTAATGGGAGAGGACATGTTCCATTTCGATGGAGATGCCTTTGTTAGAGGAGTAGAAGATGCAGTAAAAAAGGTTATTCAGGTCTTTAAGTGGTTTGTTGATAACAGAGAGATTGTTATTGCCGCAATAAAAGGCATTCTTGCTGCATTTGTAGCAGCTAAAGTGGCTACTTTTGTCACAAACATTATAAGTGCAGTTTCTGCGCTTAAGACTATGATAACTGCTGCCGAAGGTGTAAGCGGAGCAATGAAAATTCTTAATTCCACTATAGCAGCAAATCCATTCGCTTTAATTGCCGGCTTAGTCGTAGGAGTGGGAACAGCTCTTCTCACAATGGCTTCCAATTCTGAAAAAGCAAATGACAAATTAAAAACTTTATCTGATGAAGTTCAAAGCAGTAAAAAGTCTTGGGATGAATTGTCCAAAGCGCAGCAGGAAGTTGTCAATAATGGTTTGACCGAAATGAGCTATTACGAAGGTCTTGCGAGAGAACTCCGAACCATTACAGACGAAAATGGCAATGTAAAAGATGGCTATCAGAAGAGGGCAAACTTTATTACGACTACATTGTCTGAAGCTCTCGGTATTGAGATTAAAAATAATGGCGATGTAATTGAGAGCTATGGAAATGTAATCAAATCCATTGATGACTTAATGGAGAAGAAGAAAGCCGAGATTTACTTGGAGTCCATGAGACCTTCTTATGAGGAAGCAATCCAGAAACAAGAAGAAGGCTACAAACGGCTTGCGGAACTAGAAGATATACATACGCAAAAGACTAGGGAATGGATGGATGCTCAACAAGAGTATCAAGACAGTTTAGGCTCTTTCAACATATTCTGGCAACAAGCAGCGGAAGACCGTTATAAATCGGCTGAAAGAGAGATGAACCAAGCTGCACAGAATTACAATGATCAGGCAAATATGCTAAGAGGATATGCTTTCACGGTTCAAAGTTACGAAGAGAATATGGCTTTATTCCATGAGCAACAATACGACAAGATGGATGCCGTTACTTGGGAATATGTCGAGCAATTCCAAAGCGCAGCAGACATGCAGCTTGCAATTTATGATGACCAGATTAAAAATTTGGAATGGGCTTTAAACTATAACAAGTCGCTGTATGAACAAACAGGAAAAGAGATTTATAATACTGAGGCAAAAAGGCTTGAAAATCAACTTGCTAATACTAAAGACAAGCTTGCGGCTTATAATGTTACAACAGAAAATGAGCTAAAAAACAATGGTAAGTCTTGGATTGACAATGCAACCGAGGTTCTCTCAATGCTCTCTAGCAAAAAGATTGAATTTAAAGAAGTTGCTGATGGTATGGTGCAAATGTATGTGGATGGAGTAGAAGAAGGCGAACCAATGGCAAAAGAGGCAGCCGAGGATGTAACGAAAAGTGTATTAAGTGAACTTGATGCGCAAGTTGAAGCAGAAGGTTACGGTAAAAATGTTATTACGGGCTTTACGAATGGTGAAGGTAACTTATCACTACAAAATGCTGCCTTTAGAGTAGCTTCAAGATTCTGCGGAACTATCATGGATAGATTTAAGAGTGCGCTCGGAATTGGCTCTCCGTCTAAAATTACCAAAAGTTATGGTAAATGGCTCTTGGAAGGTCTCGGTATTGGTATGGAAGACGAACAAGGAGCTATTATAAAGCAGGCTGCTGAATTTGGTGACGATGTAATCGAGGCGCTTAATGGCTCTTTGAGCGATGGAGTCGAGTTCAATGCTTTAGATGGCATAAAAGCCTCTTTGCCGAGCAACTTAGGCATTAAAACCAGTCTTTCTGGCACTTCAGACATGGCAAGAGCTTCTGAAATTGAGCAAAATAACTTAATCTCAGCATTTAAAGACGCTCTCTCTCAAATGAAGATTGAAATGGATGATCAGGAGATGGGTTCATTTGTTGACAAAACAGTCACAAGACTGGTGTATAATTAGGAGAAGAAGACCATGAGAAATTACATCATTTTAAACGGCAAATCGAGCAGCAACATTCAAGGCTTAATAATCCAGTCACTAGCTCCGATTACTAAGCCGATGATGCGCACTCTCGTAGAAGAAATAGATGGTCGAGATGGAGATATTACGACTCCGCTCGGCTATTCTGCGTATGATAAAACCATTACTATTGGTCTTTATGGCAATTACGATGTCGATGAAATCATTCAATTCTTCAACAGCGCTGGCACTGTCATTTTTTCAAATGAGCCAGACAAATACTACAACTACCAAATAAACGCTCAAATCGATTTTGAGCGCCTCGTAAGATTCCGCACTGCCTCAGTTACACTACGCTGCCAGCCGTTTAAATATGCCGTGAATGAGGATGCCAAAACCTTCAACATTACCAATAATATGCTCACAATCCCTAATTTCTCGAAGACCACTAATGGTGTCACGGTTTCGGTCAATAACGGCACTATAAGCATTTCTGGCACAGCATCGGCTGCAACTGAGTTTTATGTACCAATTAACAGCTTAACGCTTGAAAATGGCTCTTATACACTGAGCGCAACTTCTAGCGGTACAAATCCAAATCTTGCATCAATCCGTCTTATTGGTTCAGCTCCATCTAATGCTGACTCGTTTGGCGGTCAATATGTAACGCTTGCAAGCGGCACAGTTACAATATCGGCTACATTGACAGCTTCCAAGAGATTCGGCTATTTGTGGATTTATATAACCTCTGGCACTGCTATGGACTTTTCTCTGACGGCTAGTCTTGCCAGCAGCAATGCAGATACTCCACAATCTATAGACATCCGCAATAATGGCAATGTGTACTCGAAGCCAGCAATTACTCTCTATGGCACTGGTACAGTTAATTTGAGCTTAAACGGTAATCAGCTCTTTGTCATTAACTTTGGCGATACAGCTAACCACTTGACGATAGATGCTGCGCAGCTTGAGGCTTATCAGGATACTCCAGCAACTCTTATGAACAGATATGTTGATGGCGATTACGACAATCTGCGCCTTAATGTTGGAACAAATACTATTAGCTGGAGCGGAACTTTAACTCAAATTGTAATAGAAAACTATTCAAGGTGGCTTTAAGGAGGTCAACATGGTTACAACAGAAAAAGACATAAAACTAACAAGAGGTGACAGCTTCGGCTTTAATTTTAAAGTCGCTGATGGTACTGGCACAGCGGTGACTCTGGATGCTTGTTATTTCTCGGTTAAAGAAAATCCAGACGATGATAATTACATTTTCCAGAAGAACCTCAGCAGAGGGATCTCGCATCTTTCTAATGGTGAGTATTATGTAAAGATTGAGCCAGAAGATACCTCGAACCTTCCTGAATTTGCGTATTTCTACGACCTTCAGTGTAAAATCGGTAATGATGTCTTTACCTTCCTTAAAGGCAAGTTAGATATTAAATGGGATGTAACAAAGGAGTAAATCATGGATGAATTAAACTTTACATTCTCAATGCCAGACGATGAGTCTTTGGCGAAGTATATCTCAATAAAAGGTGAGAAAGGTGATGGAGCTGGCGCAACAAAAACAAGCGAGCTTATCAACGATAGCGACTTTACGACTAATGCTGCTCTTACCGCTGGTCTTGCGACTAAGGCTGACTTATCAGATTATGAAATAACTGCTGCGCAAGTTGATGCCAATACGAGTGCAATCAGCAATATGCAAACAAGAAGGATTTCGTTTTATAGAGCCAATGCTGGAAATGGTCGATGGTATAAGCTTACTACGCTGTCGGCTTCGTCTGATACTGGTAACTCTGATGTTATTCGTTTGCATGGAAAAGCTGGAGGAGTAGATGGAGGCTCTGCTGAACTTTTTGACATAGCAATCGTAAATAGGGATTCCGCTGTTAAAGCTTACGGTGATTTCTTTGCCGCAGGTTTGTCATATAAAACAGATTTTGTAGCTTATGAAGTAGATGATGGTCTTGTAGAAGTCTATATGAAGGTGAAATCTTGGGTGACAGTCGACATTGATATATCGTGCGTGGACTGTACTATTCAGTACGACGGTAATTATGTAACTACTGAGCCAGAAGGCACTCTGGTATGGTCGCTGTCTGAAGATACTAATGTGCAAAAAAATATTAACGCCACAATCTCAGCAAATATTGATGGAGACTCTGCTACGGTCAATGGACATACGGTTCAGAGCGATGTGCCTTATAATGCTCTCTTTACTGATACGATTTATGATGATTCTGCCATTCAGAGCGAGCTAGACAATAAAGCTAACTCTTCGGATGTAGCTGAAACTTATGCAACTAAGAGCGCAGTCGAGACCGATGTGGCTTCATTAAGCTCTCAGATTTCTGCACTTGCCAGCGGTGCGCCACTGACTGCCTCTTCAACCAGCGGAATGACTGACACAACAAAGGTTTATGTTAATACAACGGATGGCTATTGGTATTATTATAATGGTACGACATGGGTTTCTGGTGGAGTTTATCAATCCTCTGTTACCGATACAAATGCTATGCAAAAAGTAGTCAATGACATGACTTTTGATACGCTTGGGCTTACTTCAGAAGTTGAGTGGACTAGAGGTGGTGTTGACGCTACCACTCATAAACTAACTAACGTAACTGATAGGATCAGAAATGTAGCAGTTATTCATGCGAAAAAAGGAAGTTATCTCACGCTTACTGATACTACTAATTATAGATGGAAAATCTGCAAGTTTTCAGACATTCAGAAAAACTATACAACTTATCTTGGTGATGTTGGAACGCAGAATTTGAGTACAGAACCAACAAAAGTCTTGGATGAGGACTGCTACATTGTTATTAATGTTGCCTTGAGAAGCACTTCTGGCACTATTCCTTATGATGAAACTGGAGTTTATTACGACATTACTTCGCTTTTATCTGGAAAAATTTATTATGTGGAAGATGAGGAAGAGCCACTTGATACCGAACTATATAATGCAACTGAAACTTTTATAGGGCATTATTGGGGTTCAAATGGTGCGTTCAATGATGGAACTTCAGGATCTGGTTTCAATGTAGCTTCTCGTGCGTATAGAGTAGAACCTAATCATTTAGTAAAAATAATTAACAAAGGGAATAGAACTTCAACAAATGTTGGCTGTTTTCTCGATAAAAACGAGAGGTTTGTTGAAGGCTGGAATCATACTGGTGTTCATTCTCAAATCGTGCCAGCAAATGCTAAGTATATGTGTCTTTCGCTTTACGAGGATAATATCAATGACTTTTCTGTGAAAATTACAAAAATTGATACTGAAATCGAGGAAAACAACTATCGTCTTATTTATGATGATCCAAAGATTAAGCTTATAGCTCATAGAGGATTAAATGATCTTGCTCCAGAAGCAACCATTCCAGCTTATACTTTAGCTGGTGAAGCTGGTATGTGGGGATGTAAAATCGACATTTGTGAAACAATGGATGGATACTTTGTATGCTCACATGACTCTACCGTAGATAGGATGTTTGATGGTACTGGCTCAATTTATCAGCTTACTTTGGCAACTATTCAAAATATGACTGTTGACGCTGGTTCTAATATCAGCCAGTATCCAAACCTAAAGATAGTGCAACTATATGAAGCCCTTGAAATATGTAAACGCTACAATATGCACCCGTTTATCGAATTTAAGTACCTTTTAAGCAATGCTAGTGTAGCTAGAGTCATAGAAATAATTAGAAGCTATGGCTTATTAGAAAATACCGTTTGCCAATGTTCAGATGGCATTAAAGATTATCTTTACGCATTAAGAGAAGTTACTGATGTCATTCCAATTAGCTACTGGCTTTCCTCAATGGATATTGCTACAAATATGCCAAAAGTACGCTTCTTAGGAAACGCATGGCTATCATTGAATGCGTTTAGTGGTCAAGAACAAAACCAATTCGAGGCTTATGCTGGAACTCTAAGAAGTATGCATTTGCCACTCCATGCAGCGGTGCTGACAAAAAACCAAATTAATTATGCGAAAAAGTGGATTAAAGAATACGGCTTAGATATGTTGGTTACTTCTGGCATTACTTATGAGGACTTAGACTATTAGGAGGCGCTAAATGCTAAAATTATTTGGACAAACAGACAGAGACTTTACATCTAATGGCGATAAAGTCATAGATGCTGTGAGAGCAAAAGTTAAGAAGGTCGATAACGGTGAGTTTTATCTTGAGCTTGAGACAGACCTCGATTATGTGAACGACCTGACTGAAGGGCGCATCATTTTAGCTCCAACTCCTCAAGGGGAGCAGCCTTTTAGAGTCTCAAATGTGCAAAAGACTAAAAACAAGCTTATCACAAAATGTCCTCATGTGTTCTTTGATAGCAAAAACTATCTTATTGCCGATAGCTATGTTGTTGAGAAAACTGCCAATGATGCGCTAGACCATTTAAACACCGCTACAGAGCCACAGAGTGAGTTTACGACCATTTCCGATATAAATACCGTTTCGAGCTTCAGATGCGTTAGGAAGTCGCTTTATGAAGCTCTGGTGACGGTTCAAGAGCGATGGGGAGGTCATTTTGTCCGAAATGGCTTTAATATTGCTCTGCGCCAAAATATTGGTCAGGATAATGGTGTAGTAGTGCGCTATGCAAAGAATCTAAAAGAGATTACAGTCGATGAAAATTGGGATAATGTCGTTACAAAGATTTTGCCAGTCGGCTATGATGGTCTTCTTTTGCCAGAGCTATACATTGCATCAAGCAACCAATATGACATTCCTTATACAAAGACTATAAGCTTTGACCAATCATCTATTGAAGAAGAAAGCTTTACTGATGAAAATGGCGAAGTAGATGAAGCCGCTTTTCAAGCTGCTCTCATTGATGATTTGCGCCAGCAAGCGACTAATTATGTCATGGTCAATTCTACTCCTCAAGTGAATTATACACTTAGCGCCAATCTTGAAAAAATTACAGACATTGGAGATACGGTCTATGTATTAGATGAGCGCCTCGGACTCACTATTGAGACCAATGTGCTTTCTTATACTTATGATTGCATTCTTGGTAAATATATCGAGCTGGAGTTTGGCAATTTCAAAAGCACACTCTCTGGACTTGTCAGCAACATAGAGAGCAAAGTCGAAACTTCAGTCCAGCAAAGCACAGAAACTCTTCAAGCGACTCTGAGCAGCGAGCTGACTGAAGCGACAAACCAAATTTGGGCAGCTCTTGGCAACAGCTATGTTATTTACGAAGGCGATAAAATACTTGTAGTCGACAAACTACCAAAGGAGACTGCGACTAATGTCATTATGATTAATAATGGTGGTATCGCCTTTTCTCAAACTGGAATAAATGGCGCTTTTAACTCTGCTTGGACTATTGATGGCACTTTAAACATGCAAGCTATTAATGTCATTAATCTCACTGCAAACTTGATTAAAGGCGGAACGCTAAAGCTCGGTTCAAATCTTAACCAAAGCGGCATTTTGGAGCTATATAATGATCAGAATGCACTAATTGGACAGATGGACAGTAACGGTCTCAAAATGTTTGGTCAGGATGGCAGCTATGTTCTTATGAACCAGCAAGTCGGCTTTGCTGGCTATGACCGCAATGATAATCGAGTCTTCTGGGCAGATTATGATGAGTTTCACATGAAGAAATCAGTAGTGGAAGAGGAAATCACTCTGTGTAATAAGCTTCGCTTTATTCCTGTAACGCTAACTGACAACAATGATAATATAATTAATGATGGGATTGGTCTCGTCTCGGTGGCTAGTGACTAGAAAGGAGTAAAACATGGCAAGCTCAGGCAATTTTAATACAAATGGGTATGGTAGTGGCGATTGGTATCGCTATCTCAACTTTTCATGGAGCGTTCAGAGCCAAAGCATTGCCAACAATACTACGACAATCAAATGGACTCTTAAAGGCGCTGGCGGTGCAACTAATAACTGGTACGAATCTGGGAATTTTAGAGTAGTTATTGACGGTTCGGTAGTTTATTCTTCTGCTACTCGAATCAATCTCAAGAATGGCACTGTAGTTGCAAGTGGCACATATACCATGACTCACAATAGCGCTGGCGCTCGCTCATTTAGTGCTTCCGCTGAGGCTGGTATTTACTATGTAGCCGTAAACTGCCGAGGAAATAGTTCATGGGATTTGCCAACAATTCCTAGAGCAGCTACAATAAACAGCGCAGACAACTTTAACGATACTGGCAATCCAACGATTACATACTCTAATCCAGCAGGAAATTCTGTTTCATCGCTTCGAGCTTGCATTGCTAATACTTCTGGATCAGTTGTATATGCACCATATCGAGACATTTCAAAAACTGGCAACAGCTATACATTTAACTTAACTGATGCGGAGAGAAATGCGTTAAGAGCCGCTTGTCCAAATAGTAATACTTTAGCTGTGAAATTCTATGTTACGACAGTGATTGGTGGACAAACATACTACAGCACACTTGATAGAATGATGACTATAGTAGAGGCTAATCCGACTTTCTCGGTAGCTTATCTCGATGCTAACTCCATTACTGTTGGTGTAACTGGCAACAAACTACAAATCGTACAAAACCAGTCTACTCTGCGCATCAATGTTTCAAGCGCAGTGGCTCTTAAGTCCGCTACGCTTAAAACTGCTACTTGCACGGTTTTAGGAACTAACTACAGCGCCAACATAACCAATGGAGCAGCTACTATTAACATTGGCAAAATAAACAGCTCATCTAACCTAGATATTCCAATTAAAGTAACTGACAGTCGTGGCAATTCGACAACTAAAACCATTACTATTCAAGTTTTAGCTTGGCAACTTCCTACTGCACTCATAACAATGCAGCGACACAATAATTTCTACACAGCAACTGATATTAATGTTGATGGCAATTTCTCTAGTGTAAACAATAAAAATACACTCACAATTAAGCTGCGCTATAAAAAGACTAGCGCAAATGCTTGGTCTGCCTATACAACTATGCAAGACAATGTTGTCCAAACATTCCAGCTTGATAATAGCTACGAGTGGAATGTGCAAGTAGTGCTTACAGATAAGTTTGGCTCAACTACATATAACTTAACTTTGAGCCGAGGCTTGCCGATTGTTTTTTATGATAGGCTTAAAAGCTCGACTGGTTTTAACTGCTTCCCACAAGAGAATGGATCAGTAGAAGTTAATGGAGTTAATGTGCTGAGAAGCGTGATGACTCGATATTTAACAGCAGACCTTAGCAATTTAACCGCTGATTCGTATGTAAAAATAAACCTAACTGGTACAAATTCCTTTGGCAGTAAACTTACGGCTACATCAGACGGTGGCATCAAAATTGGCGCAGGAGTGAGCAAAATATTGGTATCTGGAAGGATGCTAACATCTTGCAGTGTAGTGGGAAGTCAATATATCAGAATATGCAAAAATGATGCGTCTTCTTCTTCAAACATGCTTGCATGGGTTTCGCATACTAACACTACTACCACTGCTGCTTTTGAGACCATAAATGCCACTCCAGCGCTTGTAGATGTGCAAGAAAACGATGTGATTTACTTATACTATTATGTTCCTGCTTCCTCTGGCACAATTTATGGCAACAATTACGGAAACCAGACTTCACTAACCGTGGAGACTGTGGGATAATAAAGGAGGAGTATGGAAGTAGGCGATATTGTAGGACAAGTATTCCAATACGGTGGCACAGTGATAATGGCTGCGCTGTTTGTATGGGTTTTTATTCAGGATAGGAAGAAGAATACAAAGCTTCTCGAAGACAATACGAAGATGCTTGAAACCTTATCCAAGAGTAACGACAATATCGCCAAGTCTTTGGACTTGATCCAAAACAATATCGTGACTATGGACAGAAAAATAGACCGTAATTACGAAAACCAGATAAAAAGGCAATAATATGAATTATGTGATAGAATAAAATTACAGCTGAGAGGTGTTTTGGCTGCTACATAAAACATGTACTATAAGAGTCTGTCTCACAATTCAAGAGTATCAGAAAACCAAACGAAACATCTCGACCACCAATGCAAACGGAGCAATACCTAAGCTTGGTGGTTTTTTTGTTGTGGTATAATTAAAGTGCGAAGTACATTCTGGCAATTCAAAAGTATTTCACACTATACTTATAAAAGACAAAAAATATTCCAATATTCAGCCGACCAGTCGCAGTCGGCTTTTTTGTTGTGGAAAAATGTGTGGAATTGTGGGAAACTATTCAGAAAAATGCGTAAAAATACTATTGCAACATAATCTTTTTGGTATATAATGGAAGCATAAGGTAAATAAGAAGGGAAAATGAGTGACAAAATATATTCAATAAAAGACATTGAGGAAGCTTTTCAGGCTGCGAGAAAAGGGCTTGAAATCTCTATAAGCACATTGGTATCTCATGGAGTCAAACCTGACTATTGTGGGCTTGAAATTGCTAGACAGACAGCAAGTGCTTTTGAGCAAGTTATGAGAGCTTCTCTAAGGTTAGATAATAAAGAGCAAGGATAATATTAAAGAAAGGAGTTAAAAGTGGTAGGCACTTTAGCTGGCGGTAAGAAAGCCGCTGCAACAAATAAAGCAAAATACGGAGAGGATTTCTATGTCCGAAATGGTCGTAAAGGCGGTCAGAATGGGAATACTGGAGGATTTGCTTCTAGCGTTATTGGTAAGGATGGTCTATGCGGATGGGAACGAGCCAGAATCGCAGGCGCTAAGGGCGGCAGTGTGTCGAGAAGAGGCAGCGCTAAAAACATTAAGAAAATAATAAAGCTTAAGGATGGTAGAGAGATGAAAACAATAAATGTTAAAAAAATATATACTCCAACTCAAAAGGTGAGTGTCCACAATGTCGACTAATGTTAAAAAGAAAAGCGTAGCAAGCGGAAACAAGTTCAGCTATAAATATACAGACCTTGCAACGATTCACGAGGAGCTAGATGCTCAAGGCATTACTTATCGCCAGTACACTGAATATGACGAGAAGGCTCAAGCCGACTACATCTGGACAGTGCTGAAATATAGCGAAGACAAAGAAGAAAAGCCGCTTCGTGGTGTCAAGATTCTCGATGGCAATACTTTAGCAGGGGGGAACATCTGCCAGCAATATGGCAGCGCAATTAGCTATTGCAGGCGCTACTCGCTGCTTATGGCTCTTGGATGGTCAACAGAGGATGATGATGCCGCCAGTGTCAGTGCAACTCCACAGACTCAGCAAGTGCATTATCAAGGTCATGCAGATGGTCGCTTAGACTTTGACTCATTGAAATCTTGGATTGGGAAAATGGCTACCGAAGCTGAGATAGATGAGGCAAAGAAACAATGCTTTGAGAAATATCCAAATATGACCGACAAGCAACGAGGAGCGGTCAATCGTATCTTTGCAGATCGCAAAGACCAGCTCTCTGGAGAGCATGTGAGCGGATGGGTAAATTAAAGAAAGGAGGAAGATGAGTTATAAAATAAATGGTAAATATGTACATCCTTTCTTATTACTTAGAGAGGATATGGGTCATCATACTTATTGTCATAATTGCGGTGCTGTTAGAGATACTGCTTTATGTGGTGGAGTGGTAGTATGCAGAAGATGCAATACATTTTGGGATAAAAATACTTGCGAAACATTAAGTAAGCGTGAGGCAATGTTCAAAATGGTGGAGGATGAAAATGAGTAAACAATCTGATTTACATAAATTCGTAATGAAGAACCTTATCAAATTAGACCGAAGAAAAAAGGAATATAAATAAAGGAGGTATATGAGTAAAACTGAAAAAATCTACATAGGAGTAATCTTAGCGCTCTGCACACTGGTTATAGCAATCAGTGTGACTGGCATCATGCTTAGAAACGAGAATAGAGTCATGCACAAGATTCTTGAGCTGTCTTGCCAGACTACATATCACGAGGAACAGTGTATGGAAGGTGTCGAGCTGTTCCTTAAGAATCCTGATTTAATCGACAAGTCTTTTAATCAATATGTAAACAAATATAAAAAATAAGGAGGCGTGATTAAAAATGTTTAATATAAAAGAAATTTTAAAAGAAGCTGAATTTGAAAGAGCGCATAAAGATATAAGAATACACTCATTAGCCGTTTGTATTATAAGAGCAGGCGAGATTATTGAATGTTATGAAAAGAAACATCTTAATCAATTGCAATATCATCAATTAGGAATGAGATACGCTAAAAACCTTGTATATGAAGGAATACGATCTGAAGATGAAAAAGTAAAACATTTGGCATTTGGTCTTGATTGCTTATTAGGTAGAATTAAATATTTGAAAAACAAGGCACAAAATGAGTAGAGAAGAAGAAAAACTAATAAGAATGTTGTTCTATGAATGTGGTGGTAATTATTTTGAAGTTATAGATGATGATGGAATTAGAAAACCAGCAATAAGAACATATCTAGCAGACGTAGAAAAACCAACTAAGGAACATGGTTTTGACAAAGAAATATGGAGAGTAGAAATAAGCTGGAGGTTGCTGGCTAAATGTCTTGGAGGTGAAGGATGAAACTACGAAATAAGAAAACAGGTGAGATAATAGATTTTGCCAAATCGGATTATCTATATTCTAAATGCAAAGGTATTTATTTAGCTAATAATGATGGAACATACCTTTGGTATTACTCTCTTGCTGATTTTTGCGAGGAGTGGGAAGATGTACCAGAAGAACCGAAAGGATATTGGTATATTCGTGATGGTGGAAATATCGACCATAACTTGTATGGCAAGAGCATAATAAATCGTCATAAAGAAATTGGCAACTACTTTGAAACCAGAGAAGAAGCCGAGAAAGCCGTAGAGAAACTCAAGGCTTGGAAAAGATTGAAAGATAAAAAGATTTTTATTTGGCTATACCACTTTGATTATAGGTCGCAAGACGGTAGTTTTAATGTTGAGTTTGAAGATAATTTATCTAGTGATGAGTTAAAACAAGTCGATGATGACTTAGACTTGCTTGTCGGAGGTGAAGAATGAACGCATTTACATATAACGAAGCCTACATGTTGCCAGATAAGAGCAAAAAGAGACCAAAATTTAAGACAATAGATTGCGTATTATTGCCAGATGAAAAAAGCCTTTGCAATAAACGGCTCAGCATAATAGCGGACAGCTTTAGAGGAACATACATAGAAGACGAGTGGCGCTGCAATAAATCGTTTGGAGCGTTTCTCAAGAAGGGCAAATATTACTCTTTCTTAGATGTTGTGTTCGGATTGCTTCAGTATTGTAATGAGCGCCTTAAATGCGGCATTAACGAATGGTCACATATAGCCACAATAAATCGTATAATGAGGATATGGCTTAAGGGCGGTATAATTACCAAAGCCGATGCAATGGATTCAATTAATCAAATGATAAGGGAGATAGAAAAAAATGATTAGCGTAGTCGTTCCAGTCTACAATAAAGCGCCGTTTCTTCGCAGATGCTTAGATTCTATTGTGGATCAGACGGATAAGTCGGCTCAGGTCATTATAATCGATGACGGCTCAACGGATGGCTCTGGCAAGATTTGCGATGAGTACAAAAAGTATGGCTTTGAAATACATCATACAAAGAACAACGGTGTTTCTGAGGCTCGTAATCTTGGCATTAAGTATGCAAAGGGCGATTATATAACATTTATGGATGCAGATGATTCTTACGAGCCAGAAGCTTTCGATGTTATGGCTCGTATAGCTGCTAAGAATGTTAATAATATCGTTCAGTTTGGACAGTATCGCCATCTTATTGGACATCCTGAGCCAGTGATTAGGAATTGGGGTAAGGGAACATATCACTATTCAGAGGTTAAGCGCCTATGGGTAGGAGTATGGAATAAGATGTACAAGGCAGAGTTAATCAAGCCAATCAAGTTTATTAAAGGCATGCAATTTGGCGAAGATGAAATGTTTAATATCGAATGTTTACTCAAGAATGGAACTCTCTATCAAGCGCCTCAGAATCTTATGCACCACTATTTTGATGACACAGAATCATTGTGCAGGAAAAACAGTCTTCCCAAAGACAAACTCGAAGGATTAATCGAGGCACTTCAAAAGAAGAAAAAAGAGCTTTCAGATGAGCAGGAGATTGCTTGGATTGAAAAAATAATACAAAGGCATTACGACTCGAAAACATTTGTAAGCCGAAACTGCTTTAGGAAGAATGGTGGTTCAGGCAAATACGATGTTGTTTATTTTCTTAAATCTACCGCAACAAACGAAGAGCTAAGATATTCTCTAAGGTCTGTCGAGCAAAATCTTAAATATAGAAATGTTGTATTTTATGGCGGATGTCCAAGAGGTCTTCATCCAGATATGTACTTTATGCGAGAACAGCCAGAGCTAAGTAAGTGGGAGCGAGTCAGAAATTCACTCAGAGCAGCTTGTTTAAACGATGAGCTTACAGAGGACTTCTGGCTATTTAACGATGATTTCTTTATATTAAAGCCTATGAGCGAAGATATGCCGCCGCAGTATAATGGCGAGTTACATCGTCATATTAAAAAGGTAGAGGCTGGTCATGGCGGCGAAATAGAATGGACTCGCAGGCTGAAGCATTTATGCCAGACTCTCGAAGGTGCTGGTAAGGGAACGAATAATTACGCAGTACATAAGCCACTTCTAGTCAACAGAAAGAAGGCGCTAAAAGTGTTAGATAAGTTTCCAGATGAGCCAATGTTTAGAGCGCTTTACGGCAACTACTGGAATATTGGCGGAGAGTCTAAGCACGATATGAAATGCCGTGTTCTAAGTTTCCCTATCGAAAAGCTTCAAGATTGGGAGTTCTTGTCTACACAAGACGATTCTTTCGAGCGAGGGAATGTAGGACAATGGCTGAGAGAAAAGTTCAACATTAAAAGCAGATTCGAGGAATAACAAAAAGAGGCTTCTCAACGAGCCTCCTTTTGCTTTTATGCTTGCAAATCAAAAGCTGCCTAGCTATAAAGTACATTTTAATTATACCAAAAAACCACTCGTGAAAGTGGCTTTTTGGCAATTTTTCAGATGCAACTACTCACGGTGTTGCAATTTCCGACTGGTAAGGGTGGGCATCACCAGTAATTAAATTATAACATGAAAAAGAGCCGTCAATAGAAAAACGGCTCTGTTTAGATTAATCGATTATTTTAATTTTGATGGTCTTATCAATTTGCTCACATGCTCTGACAAAATCAGCGATAGAAGATGGATCAGCAGTATAGCTGGCAAAGTGGTCTCCGAAGAAATGGGTAGAGCCTTCAAACTTTGCGCATACATCCTCTATCTCGAACTCATCGCAGCTCCGTGAAAAATAGACAATAACCTTGCTCATAATAATCGCCTCCTCTCAAGGTGCTACACTATGTGTCAATATAATTATAACACCAAAAAACCTCCCAAAAATGAGAGGTCTCTGGAACGCAGTTACTTTACTTGACTGGAGGTTCTAATAACATTATGACCAAAAATCTTAAAATATACACATGAATATTTGCGCCATCTTGACACAAAATATTAGCATGAAGCAAATCATATTCCTAAGCGTAGCACTGTTGTTTCTTGTCATTGGAACTCCTCAGGCTAATGCACAGCACTGCGAAACGCAGCAAGGCGATAGCATGTGGAGAATTGCAAAGCGTTATAAAATCCCCTTCAAAGAAATTCTGGAATTAAATAGACACTATAAAAATCCAGACCTCATTCATCCGAATGATAATATACAGCTGCCAGACGGCGAGCATGGTCAAAGCACAGACCAAAGCAATTCAGACAAAGGCATGGAAATTGCCGAGCAAGCAAATTCCACAGTTCAAGCAGATGAAGTGCTAAAGATTGTCAATCAAGAGCGTTCTAAGATCGGACTGAAGGCTTTGACTTTATCTGGCGAGCTAACTAATGTTGCTACTATCAAGGCTCAAGATATGGCAGACAACGGTTATTTTGACCACACTTCTCCAAACTACGGCTCGCCGTTTGAAATGATGAAGCACTTTGGCATCCAGTATCGTAGCGCTGGCGAAAACATCGCAGCTGGGCAAAAAAATGCCCAAGAGGTCATGAACTCATGGATGAACTCTAGCGGTCATCGAGCCAACATTCTTAATTCTGATTACGAGCAAATTGGCATAGGATATATTACTGGCGGTCAGTACGGTACTTATTGGGTGCAAATGTTTAAGAAGTAAGCAGGGCAGACATGCTCTGCTCTTTTTGCTTTAAATCCTTTCTCGTAACCTCTAGGGATAACTCATAATGTGGTTGTCCTTTTGGTTTGCTATCCCCATTCGTGGCAAAAGGAAAGACGATTAGATTAACTTCAATCTTATCGTCATAAACGATGATACTATCGATTAGCTTGTCAAAAAGCATCTTTTGAAATTCGTCATTATTTGCCTCGTAGTAGCTTAGAAGCTCTTGAAGGTATAGATATACTGTTTCTGGTGTTACAGCGCTTATAAGAGCCGCTCTGAGGCTTGTGAGCGCATTTTCTAGCTCGATTAGTTCCTGACGATATTCTTTTTCCATTTCTTTGCCTTCAGCTTCCGTAATTTCTTCTTCATAGACATCCTTTTTAATCTTCTTCAAAATGCCGAGAATCTTCTCTTTACGCTTTTCAGCTTTCTCTTGGGCTTTTTTCATATCCTCAGAAGAATTGCCAGCAGCAGCTGCAATCTGCTCTGAAATAGAGCGCATTGCTTCTTCGTTCAAGATGTGCTTTTTGATTTGTTTAAGGCAGTATGAGTCTATTTGGTCTTTGCGGACATTAAGAGCATCGCAAGTGCCTTTAATCTTTTTATTAGCGCAGTGATAATAGGCATAATGCCAGTTAGTAGAGCGTTTGTCTCCTTTGTATGTTCCAAACATGTGACCGCCACACTTGGCGCATGTGATCTTACCAGTAAGAGAGTACAATCGCTTTGTTTTTCTTGGCTGCGCTGGCTTATTTTCTTGGTGTCGAGCCTGCACTCGATTCCATGTTTCCATATCAATAATGGCTGGCACATTATTCTCAAGCACAAGTCGCTCATAACCTTTTACTGAGTATTCTCTTGTGCCAATGTAGAAGTAGTTTTTCAAAATGCGAGCAATCGTTTGTTGACCGATAATATCTCCTCTACGACCTTTAATGCCTTTTCTTCGCATTGATGTCTGGATAAAATTCAGAGAAAAGCCATCTGCATAAAGGTCGAACATTTCTTTTACAATAGCCGCTTCCGATTTATTCGGTCGGTATTTTTTGCGTTCTTTACCTCGTGAAAATTCGCCAGTGCCATAAAGCTCATAGCCAAAAGGCACAAATCCTCCCAAATAGTAGCCATGTTGTGCTGCTACATACATTCCAGAGCGCACATGGGCTGCAGTGATGTCTGATTGCAACTCATGCATGGAGAAAATCTGAGTGCCAGAGAACCTGCCATGTGGATTGGTCATATCTATCGGCTCAATCACAGACTGAATGACTATTCCATGTTTCTCATATAACTCGTGGTTATAATTCAGTGCATCTCTCGTGTTTCGGAACGATCTGGAGAAGGAGAACACTATAATCTTGTCGAACTTATCTTGGGATGCGTCAAATATCATACGGTCGAAAGCATCACGACCAGCTACTTTCTTACCAGTCTTCGCTTCATCGATATAAGTCTCAACTAATTCATAATCATTTGTCTCAATAAATTTTGTGCATTCGTTTACTTGGTATTCAATCGAGAAAGACTCTCTTTGCTTGTGTGACGAGTAACGAATATAAATAACTGCTCTTTGCTTCTTTTTCTTCATGATGATATAACATTCCTTCTTCGCTTATTTAACATATTTTTCGCTTGATAAGAGGTGAAAAGCGAACTTTTGCGTTCGCTTATTTTCACTTCTGCATTTTAAGATATAACATTGCGATCTCCTTATAGAGATCGTCTTTGGTTTCTTGCGAAACATCAGGATTCAAAAATACATCTCTGGCACGAGCCAACAGGTCTTCTATGCTGTCCATCGAAGACAGATCAAAATAATCCAGTCCTACTCCATAGAAGTCAGCAAGCCTTTTGAGGTCAGTCAGGGAAGGAAGCCTTCTATCTATTTCGTAGTTACTGATGGTCGACCGCTTCATGCCGACTTTATCTGCAACAAACTGCTGCGAAAAGCGTCTATTCTTTCTTAAGGACTGCAACTTTGAGCCTATACTACTGCTCATGTAATCACATCCATTCTATAAGTATCGCACGAGACATCTCATGCGGTCGATTACATATTAGCACAGCTTTGCGACATAATGCAACATCACGAAAAGATTTCGCAAAATTAAAATTACAAATTGCTTGCATCTAATTCCAATTTCTGTATAAAATAATCTTGTCACAGATTGGCGCAACTTAGAGAGGATGTGCTGCGTATGTTAGCAAGCGATTATCTTCAACAGATAAGAAATCTGCCAGACAGCAGAAAAAAGGCATATAAGCTGCTTACTGTTCGAGGTTCTGCAAAAGTAATGCAGGCAGCTGCGAGGGAATATGCGAGGCTGATTCATAAAGGGATCAGGCTCTAAGGGGGGAAGAAAATGCAGGAAAACAAATCACTGAAGATTCTTCGTGTGCGCTATGGTCTGACTCAAGAGGCGATAGCTGAAAAGCTTGGTATATCTCGGCAGGCTTACGCAAAAGTGGAGAATGGTCAGGCGGCTGGTAGTATCAGCTTTTGGATTAAGATGCAGTTTGCTTTTGACATCACAAGCGAGGAGATGTGGAAATTAATCAATGACGAAGCAAAAGAAGGAGCGAAGGTTTGAAGTCTATCTCATGCGAGAGAAAACTGCTGACCTTGCAAATGTATGGCGAGAAGTCTTAAACAGAATCAGAAGAGGTGAAAATCATGAGAGACGATAGCAACAATCATTATATGGCTGTTCTTGGAGCTTTAGGAGCGTTAATCGAAAACAATAAGAGCGATTTGGCTCTTGCTAAGTATGACATCTGTAGACTTCAAGAAAAGCTGATGGCTGCTGAAAGGGAAATCGCTGAATTAAGAGCTAAAAGCAAGCCTCAGCCTGTGGAAAACTCTGACTATCCATTCGAGTAAAAAGCTCTTGCGTTTTTGCAGAAAATGGTAAAATAAAAATATGGCATCATGCGAAAATAGATCAATTGCAGGGCTATCGGATAGCATGATGCCAATCACTTCCGAAGCTTTGCAACTGGTCTATTTTCATATTTGCCTCTAAAAGTAAAACTAAAGGAGGAAAATGAAAGAGTTTAAAAAAATAACATACGAAGAAGAGTATGGTAACACTGAATATGATGTAAATGAGCATCTAACTGACAAGGTTTTAGATATGCTTGGGCTTCGTACATTTTTATACAGAAGAGAGCTTATTGAGTCTCTTTATGACTGCGAAAGTCCTATAGAGCAACTTATGGCTATCGAGCTACATGAAGTTTACAATATCTTTTCAGCTCCAAGATTAGTATCAAATATTGAAGTAATAGGATTATCAAACCAAGTAGCATTAGAAGTAGATGGAAAAAAGTACAGACCAGATTTTATATTTGAGCTTGCTTTTTACAAAGACAAAAAACCTAAGCGCTTGCTAAGGCTTATTATAGAGTGTGATGGTCATGATTTTCATGAAAAAACTAAAGAACAAGTGACTAAGGACAATGAGAGGACAAGAGCGCTTCAGTCTGCTGGTTATGAAGTGCTTCGCTTTAGTGGTTCAGAAGTGTATAACAATCAATTTAAATGCGGCGAGGAAGTTAAGAAATTTATTGTAAGAAAGTATTACGACTTTATGGAAGAGCAGGAGTAATAAGCTATGTCACCAGAAGAACAACACAGAGGATTCAAAGGAGTCTGGATCGACAAGAACATTTGGCTAGATAGCCGTCTCAATGCGTTAGATAAAATTATTCTTGTCGAAATAGATAGTTTAGACAATGACAATGGCTGTTTTGCAAGTAATAAGTATATAGCAGACTTTTGCCAGTGTAGCGAGAGCAAGGTCTCCAAGTCAATTACTAAACTGATTAGCTTGGGTTACTTGGTGCTTAAAAGCTTTAATGGCAGGACTAGAGTTTTGCAAAGCTGCCTAGTAAAAAATGCTAGGCAGACTAGCACAAAAAGCGAGTCTGCATCGGAAAAAATGCCAGCTATTAATATAAATAATAATAAAGATAATATATCTAAAGAAAGTAAGGAAGAACCAGCTAAACCAACTCAGTATGACTTAATAATTAGTGAAAACTTTCCTTCTGACTGGGTAGAGGCTAAAGATGCTCTTTACGAATTTATAAAGATGCGTAAGTTCATAAAAAATCCACTTACAGACAGAGCATTGATATTGCTAATCAAAAATATAAAGCAATACAGCAACATGAATGAGCAAACTGCTATTGAAATTCTCAATAGATCAATTATAAATAACTGGAAAGGGATTTTTCCACTTAAGCAAGAGTATCAGAAGAAGCCTATTCGTCAGCTAACGGCTCAGGAGCAAGAGTTTATTAAAGAGTTAGAAGATGATGTGGAGAGATTTTAAATGAAAAGCTTTAAAGAAATAATGGCTTACAATCAAGAGCATAACGACATCCTAACGAATGAACTACTCGCCACTCTTGATAAAGAAGAAGAGTATGTTAAGGACAATGATATTTACTGCAAAAGGTGTAACCAGAGGAGGACTCGCTTCGGCTTTAAAACGAAGATAAGAATCTTGTGCCAGTGTCAAGCGGAAGAACGAGATAGACAAGCCGAGAGAGACCGTCAGAGCGAGCGCCAGCGCAGAATTGCAGAGCTTAGAAGAGCTTCTTTGCTTGGTGACGAATATCAGGATGCGACCTTTGATAAAGCGGACATGTACTCGGATAACTTTGCTGCAGTATTTGCAAGATGTAAGAAATATTGCGCAGTAGCTGAGAAGGTTCTCGAAAAAGGTCACGGCATCTATATATTCGGAGACCACGGCACTGGCAAAACTCATCTCACAGCTTGCATGGCTAATGATCTACTTTCGCAAGGCTATCCAGTGCTATATACAAGCATTGGCGAGATTTCAAAGTTTATCAGGTCTACATACGATAAAAAAGGCATGACAGAGCAAGAGTTCATGGCTAGGCTTAGAGATGTTGACTTTCTATTTTTGGATGACTTCGGTACTGAGAGAGTCACAAAGAATGATGAGGACTTATGGCTGCAAGAGAAGGTCTTCGAGGTCGTGAACAGCCGTTATAACGCTTTGAAGCCTACTATCTTCACTAGCAACTATTCCTTAGTCGAGATGGTGAATAACAGAGGTCTTTCAGGCAAAACGGCAGATAGGATAAGGCAAAAGTGCGTAATGCTAGAGCTGAAAGGCAAAAGCTACCGAGCCGAGAAGAAGAATAAAACCGAGTTCGACTTCTAACAATAACCAAAAAGGACTGATTCATATTACACAACTAGAAATATGGTCAATGATTGCGCAGTCTGCGCTTAACTATATTTTCATCTCGATTATTACGAATAACGCTCAGAAGCAAACTGTTCTAGATCAGAAAGTAGACCTACGCACAACTAAAGAAGATATTATGACCGAGCTTAAAGAAAGCCGCTCCGTAATACTCACGGAAATCGAGAACGCTGCCAATGCTTTAAAAGAGCTTGTTACAGCGACTATAAAAGGGCATGAAGGAGACAAAAATGGATGAGAATGGCTTGGAAGCTCAGGAAATACTTAAAGAGGCTAAAAAGGCTTATATTGCAGAAATTAAGCTAGACAAGATTATGGAGGAAGCTCAAAACCTACAAAAGCAACCTCCAGAAATTGTCGACCTTACTTAAAGGAGCGATGGGAATGGCTACGGAGAGAAAATCTCACGAAACAACTGAAAAAGCTAAAACACCAGCGAGCAATCCAGCTCGTCAAACTGAACAAGGCGAAAATCGTCAATAACAGAGAAGCGGATGCGTAGAGCATCCGTTTTTTGCAATATAGAAAGAGAGCCTCGGTAGAAAGACTCTCACAAATAAGAAGGTAATACGGCTCTACCACCAACTTGATTTTATCACAAAATGTTATGGTAGAATATAACTATAAGGAGAAAAAAGGATGGACACAAATGAACTCATCACTTACTTATTAAGTCCAGCTGCGCAAGTTCTTATAATAATTGCACTTGCAGAGCTGGTTAAACGCTTGGAGCTATTTGATTCCAAATGGATTCCGCTTCTCGACCTATTCTTAGGTATTGTGAGCGGAATTATTGTTTTTGGGATTATGCAAGGCTTTGGCTGGCTCACTGGCATGATGCTTGGTGTTGCGCTTGGTCTCATGGCATGTGGACTCTTTAGCGGTGTAAAAAACATTACAAAATAGGAGGCGAAAATGGCTAGAAAGAAGAAAATTATAGAAAACAGCGCAGTCGAAGTCGAATCGGCTATTAAGAATGAAATGGACATCATCGGAGCAGGAGAAATCCCTGAAGATGTTAAAGAAGCTGAAAAGGAGGACAAGTAATGTCTCATTCATCACTTGCAACTATTTCCGTGCCAGCAAGCACGAATAATTATACTCAAGGCAGACCAAACGGCGGAATAACTAAAATAACCGTGCATCACATGGCTGGTGTGCTATCTGCTGAGAGATGCGGTCAAATATTTCAAAATCCTAATCGTCATGGTTCATCGCATTACGGCATTGGCTTAGAGGGCGAAATCGCAGTCTATGTGGAAGAAGAAAATACCGCTTGGACTGATAGTGATTGGGAGAGCAATATTCACTCGGTCACTATTGAAAACTCTAATAACCAAAATGGCGGCAACTGGTCTGTCTCAGATGCAACCTTTGACTCGCTTGTAAAGCTTTGCGCAGATATTGCAAAGAGAAACGGCTTAGGAAAGCTAGAAGTGGGTAAAAATCTTACATGGCACTCTATGTATGCCTCAACTTCTTGCCCAGGGGATTATTTGAGAAGCAAGATGCAGGAACTCGCTGATAAAGCCAACGCTATAAATGGCGGCGAGCCTTCTCCAGCTCCAACTCCACAACCAACTCCATCAAGCGACTTTAAAGTGGGAGATACGGTCACTCTTAAAAAATGGGTAGATTACTATGGTACTCCATTAGCACAAACAAGAGAGTTTTACTATATAAGCCAAATAAATGGCGATAGAGCCGTGCTAAATGCAGATAGTGTAAATGGTGCAGTTTATTGTGCTGCAAATACTAATAACCTTGTCAAAGTAGGCGAAGAGCCAGCTCCTGCTCCAGCAAAAAAGAGCAATGAGGAAATAGCTGACGAAGTGATTCGTGGCGATTGGGGTAATGGTCAGGAACGCTATGACCGCCTTACTGCGGCTGGTTACGATTATGCGGCTATTCAAGCTATCGTAAATGAAAAGTGTGGCGGCGGTGCTGCTTCGATTAGAATAGGCGATTCTGTGATTGTGAATGGTAGAGGCACTGCCTCATCAAATGGCAGCGGTGCAATGACAATGCCGTACACTAACCAGCGTATGCGAGTTATCAATATCTACAATAATCGTTATGGCTGTAATCAGTATGATCAAGATGGTGCGATAACTGGATGGTGGACTGCCTCACAAGTCCGCCGTGTATAGGGGGAGTCATACCGTGCAGTATAAGTCCTGCTCTAAGTGCGGCGGCATACATCCTGCCTCTAATCCCTGCTATATCCCCAAAGCCGCCACCAGTGAGATGAAGCTTAGGAATACTTACAGATGGAGGAAGAAAAGAGAACAGGTAAAGAAGGACTCTAAATATCTTTGTGCAGTGTGTAAGGAAGAAGGAAGATTTACTTATGAGAACATTGAAGTTCATCATATAACAAAGCTAAAAGATAGAGCAGACTTATTACTTGATGAATATAATTTAATTCCATTGTGTGTAACGCACCACAAACTCGCAGACGAAGGCAAGATAGATGCAGATTATTTGCGAGAATTGGCACGGAGGAGGGAGGAGGAGTAATCCCCCCTCTGGTATAGGTCTGAATTGTCAGACTTCGACCGACAT
>Ga0265301_10001227_pt1 | contig 34476 bp, 47 predicted proteins | sample AusTroGonzalo_MG_2_FD_193488 | JGI IMG/M metagenome (GOLD analysis project Ga0265301, IMG submission 193488) | Bovine rumen microbial communities from tropical cattle in Woodstock, Queensland, Australia - Gonzalo_04 | ecosystem: Host-associated > Mammals > Digestive system > Stomach > Rumen ... | reverse complement strand
CTACTCTCTCTCTCTCTCTCTCTCTCGATTGGCTCGAACTTAAAGCCGTTGCCCTTGGCTTGCGCCTTTTCGGTTGACGCTCTGAAGCTCGCTACTTGCTCGTCGGATAGATAGTATTTTTGGTCTACTTCTTCTTCCAATAAGTCCTTAAGGCGTAGCTTTAGCTCTTGTTTTGGCGGAAACTCGAACGCTCCGCCGCCTAAAATGCTGATTGTAAAAACTCGCTCGCGGTTCTGCGGTATGCCGTAGTCTTTAGCGTTTAATACTTGATAGTAGTTTGCATATCCTAGCCCCCCCATCGCATCCAAGTACGCGTCAAAATTATGCCGGTGCTTTTTAGATAGTAAGTTTTTTACGTTCTCCCATATAACGTACTTTGGCTTTAGTTTCTCGACTATACGCAAGGTTTCGTACATAAGGCTTGAGCGTGTGCCGCTGTCTTTATCTCCGCCTGCGCCTTTACCAGCTACGCTAAAGTCCTGGCAAGGCGAACCGTGCATAATAAGGTCGCACTCTATATCTTTATCCCACTTTGTGATGTCCTGTGGCTCAAAATTCGTGTTATGGATCGCGTTAAAACTTTTTATCGCGTACTTGTCTATCTCTACCGCATCTACTATCGTATGCTCGATTCCTAGCCGTTCTAGGGCTTTACTACAAGCCCCAATGCCGGCGAATAGCTCTAAAACTCTAATCATCCTTGCGCCTCTCTATCTCTTTTTCTAATTCTTTTACGCTCCCTATATCGCAGGCGATTTCTTCGCCTTTCCAATAAATAGTGATCGCGAAACAACAACTACAGGCTTGTATATCCATATCGTTATCTTTTAGGAACTTGCATAACGACTCTAGCGCCTCCAGCTCGGCCTTTTCTTGCTCTCTGTCGCGCCTCTCGTGCGCTTCTTGGTATAAAATGTCGTCTATTTCCATTACCCTAAATACTCGTCAATTACCTTTTTTGCTTCGTCAAAGCCCACGGCAAAAACTGCCTTGTAGCCCAAGCCTTCTAGCTCCTCTAAAAGCTCCTCTTGCTCTTTTATATGTTCGGTCGCCCAGTCGCCATTCTTCTTGCGCAGCCTCGTTCCGTCCTTCTTCAATTCGATAAATAAACCGTAGCAATTTATACCTAGCGTTCCTGCGCCAGCCATATTTTTGTGTACTGGCTCTGCTATAAACATATCTGGCCAAGCCCTGCGGCCGCCGTTCTGTCGTTTCTGTTTGATAGCTTGCCCCATGGTCAACTTAATACCGCTGCCAAAGTCGCTATGGAATAACACTTTTGGATAGCGCAGCCGGATATAGTCTGCGACTTGCGTTTGTAGCTCTGATTCGGTCATTTCTTGCCCCTTACAAGCTCCACGGCCATAACTACCAAGCAAAGCGCGTTACTTACGACAAGCGGCACGTTGCCGGTTAAGATGCCCGAAAGCATCCAGCCAAGGTTGCCGACGCTCACTAGCAGTTTTACGGTCATTGGCTTTTTGGCCAGCATCCCGCCTGCGCGAAAGACCGTCGCACACCAACCCAATACTTGCGACAAAATATATAGCATCTATTTATCCTCCTCGTAGTGCTTAAAACTTATTTCTAGGCCCTTTACTTCGCCCACGTTAATTTCTACGTTGTTTTCCTTCTCGCCCAGCCTGTATAGCGTTGTGGCCGTTCTAGCGGCGTTTAGGCGCACGTCATGCTTCGGCTTGCCGTCTACTTCAGCGTCTAGTGCATCGGCTACTACTCGGCTTAGTTTATCTAGCGTTACGCCGTTTCTCTCTAGTGCTGCTAGTGCCTGTTGTCTGATTGAAGGTTTGTTAAGGTTTTCGTGTGCGATAGCATTAGCGGTAGCATAATCTGTCGTGTCGTATGCTTTTAAGGCTGCCTGTACGCCGTTTCCACCGTTCTTGGCGTACTCTGCTACGAATTTAGACTGCTTATGCGTCAACTCCCCTTCCTTCGCCATTGTCACCCTCCTTATCCCACATCTGCTTTAGCTCTCTAGCTAGCATTGTGTGTAGTTTCTCGTATTGTTCTTTTAGTTCTTCTACGCCAGCTCTTGCGGTGTTCTCTGTTTCTTCGTTATCTGCCAGCCAGTTGTCTAGCTCTAGCGTTCCGGTGTCTATTGCCGAGAGTAAGGCGCAAAGCTGGTCTGCCGTTATTTCGATAGTTGTTATACCTTGTAATGGTGGCGCGATCATTCTTCGTCCTCTTTGTATACCTTCTTGTATTGTTTAATGTCTACAACTATTGTGCCGTCGTCTAGCAGGCAATAGGTTTTCCCGCGACCGCCACAATACTTTGCCTCTCCTTTTTCTCCGCTAGTCGTTTCGTACTCGTAATATATGGTTTCTCCTTGACGGCTAGACAGGCCGTAAATCGCAATAGCCAATAAGAAAATTCCGCAAAGCGTTAAAAATGATACCAACAGCCACGCAATTACCATATTTCGCTGTTCTTGTTGCGGGTAGTTGGTCATTCTTCGTCCTCCAATAGTTCCGGGTTTTTGTGGATATTGCCTACTATCTCTACATCGCTAGCAACTCTGATGGTATCTGCCTCGCAGCATCCGCAGCCATCGCCTTTTGCAAACGGTACAAAGCCCGCCCTTTCTTCGTCGTATTTTACTTCGTAAATGCCTGTGTAAAAGCTGTCAGACCATTTATCTTTTACAATATCTCCCTCATAAATCTCTTTGCCGTTCTTGTCTTTGAGGCCTGTGTATTGCTCGATAGTCCATTCACCTTGTCTTAAAAGGTCACCTAGCATACTTGTCACATCAACTGGCTTACCACCCAGATATTCTTTGATGTTATTGCCCCACGCTCTAAACTTTAGTTCTCGCATTGTTCCTCCTCCCCGCAAAGCTCGGTGATGGTGTACCACTCGCCGTCTTTTAAGTTCAAAATAGTATCCTCGGTCTTAAAGCCGATGACACAATCGTCGCTTCTAAAAGAACGCCAGTACTCGTCATACTGTACTGTGTCAATTTCGTCCGCTTCTGCCCACGCTCGGACTGCCTTGCGTATTTTCTCGTCTTTAATTAGCGGTTCTTTTGGCATTGTTAGCTCTGCCCCGCAGAATGGACAGTATTTGATATTGTTCACGGAAGTATAAGCATATCCTGCGTCGTAACTGATGTGCATCCGGAATTTATCGTCGTGAAACTGCTCAATATATCTGCCGTCGCAATCGTCTTCCCAAGTTTCGCCCTTCAGCACCTTTAAGCCTCCGTCGGTTGGGCGCATTTTTAATTCGCAATACTTGCAGCTCATTCTTCCTCCTCTCCGCATAATTCTTCCAGCGTATATTTTCTTCCGGCCTCCGTGCCGCTTATAGCGCCCTGGAAGGTAATTGAGTAAGTATCCGTGCTACCGTCAATTCTTCCGTCTATCTGATACCACTCCTCCTCTATGTCGTCTACCGCAATTTTGAACTCTACCAGGTGGCTTGCCTTTGCCCATGCCTTGATTGCTTCACGCTCCGTATGATTTTTGATTAGAGGTTCTTTTGGGGTGTAGTCTTCCCACTCCTCGTTTAGTTCGTTCAAAGAATAATATTCAAGATTTGTCTGTCCATCATCGGTAAAATACTTGATACTTATACTTTTCTCGCCATAATAAAACGACCAAGCCTCAACTATCTCACCTGTCTTTTTATTGCGTAGCTTCATTAGTCCACCTTTCTTGCTGGGCCGCGCTTTGAGATTTTGCCGCCTTTAGCTTTGCCCCTCTTGTAGATAAAATGCAAAGTAGTCGTGTATACTCCAAACAGGAATGAAGCCACGCAGATATACTTAATTGCTTCTAGGTCGTACTGGTTCATTACTCCCTAGCCTTTCCTCTCTTGCTGATTCTGCCGCCTTTTGCTCCGGCTCGCCTTGCAAGTTCCGGGTTGGCTGCGAAGCCGCCTGTATGGCCGTTTCTGCCGCCCTTAGCGCCGATTCGTGCGTAAAAGTCCGCTCCATGTTTAGCCATATTAGTTTCTCTGGCTTTTAGACCGCCAGCTTTAGTTCCTGCCATTAGTTCTCCTTTTCAAAAATTAGTTTGTCTACCCAGAAGAAGGCCAAGCCTCCTATTAGGTTTGCCAAGATAGCTGCCGGCAAGTCTGCTAGCACGATCGCTAGTAGCGGTGTCGTAATTTGCCAGCGTATAACGTACAAAACGTACTTAATAGCCAAGTTCCGGCGCGCGTCTAGCTTGTCTAGCCTCGCCCAAAACTCTGCGTTAGTTTCATAATCTGTTATCACCTCGCCAGCGTCCGTGATTCCGTGCTGGCAAGCGTCTATACAGTCATGGTTCATTTGTTATAAGTCCTTCCATTACCATCTCTGCGAAGTTTTCCATAACATCCTTAAATCTTCCCCAATCGACTACTCCGCTTTCGTAAAAATAAAAACGCCCCTTTTCTCGTGGGCGTTCGTCAAAAGCAATAATTGTGCGGGTGTTCCCGGACGTGTCATAAAAATAGCTCGCTGAAACGTCATTTTTATTTTTAGTCGCGTACTCCTCGTATAAAAAGCCGTGTTTGGCCATCTCCTCTTGAGTTATACCGTCTTTCAGTCGTAGCATAATTCCTCCTTGTAGCCCCTGCAGATATGAGCCAACAGGGGCTTTGAGCTTTCGCCCGGTTTGTCTACCGCACCAATTCCGATAGACATTCCCAAGCGCAAGCTTTTGGCGCGTTATGGCCGCGCCTTGCCTTGTTTCTGACTTGTGATGTGCCAGCTTCCGCAATATTCGCAAAAGTATGTCCTAGCGTGTTGCTTTAGTCCGTTGCGGTGTTTTTTCTTCCGCATAATCTCTACAATTCGCATAGCTTCGGCTTTACTTCTGTATCCAGTCTTGCCGGTCTGGCAGTCGTGTAGTTCCGTAGTTCCTCCTAGATGTTTGATTCTAGCCACATTTGGGCTTCTTCTAGCTTGATTTTGGCCATCGCTGCTGCTCGTGCCTCTTTTGAGCCTCCCTGGCGTACGCTCTTGTATATCTCGATTTCTCCTACAAGCTCGTCAATCTTGCTTAGGATAATTTGGCGCAAGTCCTTAGTGGTTGCCTTTGGTGGCTCGATAAACGGTAGCTGCGTTGGCTGTTCCGTCTTGTCCTGTCGCTTCTCTTTTAGCTTTTGGATATGTGCTTGGTATTCTTCGTAGCTTCCGGCGCGTCTGATGTACGATACTGTGCCAGCTCCGACTTTGGCTGATTTCGTGATTTCGTCAGTACGCTTGCCAAGCTTGAGCATCCTCTTTACGCAGTAGTAAGTTTCGCGATCAATTTTCTTTGCCATTTGTTATACTCCCAAGATTGTATTAACTACTATAAAAATAATGGCCGTTATAATAACTAGGCCGGCTAGGAGTGCCAGCATAGACACTCCCAGCATCATTTTTGTTATGTTGGTTTCTTCTTTTGGCTTATTTGGCGTCGGCTTCCAGAGTTTTTGCCTTGCGGCAGATAACGCGGACTTTGCGGCTGTTGTCTTTTTCATAAATAACCTCCGTTTTAGTAGCGACTTCGCCTAGCGCGTGAATAATCGCCGTTGCTAACTGGTAGTCTTTAGCCTTGAATGTTGCTACGATTGTTGCTTTCATTTTTGCGCACCTCCACTATCTGTACATTTTCGATATACTTAACGTTTATTTTTCCCATAGTTTCCTTTCTTTAGTTCTTCTACCGCGTTTTCGATTTTATCTACGCTATATTTTGCTTTTTCTGATTTTTCCGCTAATTCTGCGTGGGCTACAATCTTGTCATGTAGCGTGTTTAGATACTTTTTAGCGCTTGGCGCAGCATCGAAGCGCCAATAGTTTGTTATCTTCTCTAGCGCTAGCCAATCTTTTAGCGTTAATGTTATTTCTTTTGCCATAGCTCCTTTCTTTACATGGCGCGCCCCATAATCGCGCCGGAACTTACATTTTTGCAGGCCCAAGCGATTGCGAGTCTTTTTACAATCGGCTTTCGCAAAAATTATGTTTAGTATTTAAGGTGCTTTGCTCTAGGTAGGCGCTCGCAGTCGCCTACCAGGTGCAGAATTGCGCCGGGTGCAATCATTCGATCGGAGTTAAAACCCTAACCCGGCGCGCTGATTTAAGACATAGGGGCTTTTATAACCCCTCCTTCGCTGGCGGTTCCATTTGACTATTACCAGCGAGGGGGGGGCGGTAAACCGCTCTCCCTAGGACTCAGCCAAGGCTCTTTATCTGTAAATTGCGCTCCGCTTTGCGTCCGCGTAGTCGCGGGCGTTGCGGTCGTTTTCTTCCAGTTCTTCCCAGTCGATTTGCTCTGTCACGATCCCGCGCATTAGCATTTCTAGCTTGGCTTCTTCGTGGTCGCTTAATTCCAGGTCGTAGCGCTCTAGTATGTCGTACATAATCGTATCTAGGACGTTGTCTATAACGTGCTTGTCGTCGCATCCGTCGTCGTGCCAGGCTTGCGCTTGGTCTGTGAGGTATCTACTTGCCATTTAATAGCTCCTTTACTGCGTTGTTTATAAAATCTTCGGCCGCTTGGTCTACTTGCTGCATCCTTTGCAAGTTTTCCGTGATGTCGGCGCGTTTAAGCGTAAAATCGTGCCATTGTAGGCGCTCTACTAAAAAGCGCGGGTCGTACAGGAATATATGCAAGGTTTCTAGCTTGTCGTTTACCAAAAAATAGTTGTAGTACTCCGCCAGATATTCTTGCGGTGGCGTTTCGGTCATGATGGCCATAATATGTCGCGCGCTTGATAGGCATTTCACCTCTACGGCTTGTGTTAAGTCTTCTGTGTATGCGTCCGGCGATTCTATGTGGTTTTCGTCCGTGCTTTGCCAGACGTTGCCGCGTATTAGCTTCAGCCCTAGTTTTTGCTCGGCCGTTGCGATGGCTTCGGCCTCTAGTTCTTTGCCGCGTTCTCGGCTCGATTCTAAGCCGTCGTCGTCGCCTGTTCCTTCTGCCAGGCGTTCCGCCACTTTCGCATATAGCGTCAGTAGCGGCTTTGTCGTGTCGTATAATTCGCCAGCTTTGCGGCTCTTGGCGTAAAACTTGCCAAGGCTCGTGCCGGTTCTCTTTCCTTCACGGAAGGACAGCCACTCGGTGCTGCCCTGTTCTACCTCTAGTACTTTCATTTGCCTAGCACCTCCGCGCGACGTTCGGTAAACATCTGCGATATGATCGCTTTTTGTTTCTCGGTCGTGAAGTATGGGGCGATTTCCTTGGCGTAGCTGTTGATTTTGAAGCTATTGTCTAGCTTTTTAAGCTTGGCTCGCACCTCGTCAAAGGTCGGTCGGTCGTCCTGTTCCTCTTTTTGGGCGCTCGTTTGCTGTTTGTACTCGTCCGTATCGGCATCTTTTGTATCGTCGATTAAGAATAGGCCATTTAAGCAGTATTTGCGGGCGTAGCTTGATGCCGTGCCGGTAATTTGGCTATCGTCCATGCCTTTTTTGTCTAGCGATTCTCTCGCGCAGGCGCTTGTCTGTATGGTGTTTCCCTCGCTATCGGTAAAAGTAGCGGTAGTTTTAAGGTAAATTCGGTCTGCTACGGCTATAATCTCGTCCGACATATACAAGTTGGCGTTGTGGGCTTTTAGAAGCGGTTTTACGGCCTCTAAAATATCTTCTGCGCTGCGGTATTTGTATTTGCCGAAGCTGTTGTACTGGTTCTTTGGTGCTTTCAGCTCGCTTTGAATAGCGACCAGAGCTTTACTTATTTGCATATATAAGCCTCCGTTGTTAGTTGCACTTGGCTACATTCCGGCTCGGTTCTGTAGCTGTTCTGCTGCGTTAAAATTGCGTCGTAAATTGCTAGGTTCACACTAGCCAGCGCCAAAGCTACAAGCCCTAGCGCGGTTTCTTTTCTCATGTTGTATCCTCTCTCGTCCGGCCGTAGCTACTCTGCACATGAATTGAGATCAAATGATATAGGAGCAATTTTTGTTTTGTTGCAAGGTCAAAGCGGTGCGAAGTGTAATAACTTTGATGGAGTGAAATAGTGTTGAGTCGCACCTAAATAAATATGGGTTTTCTAATCTAAGAAGTAAGCAGCAGAGTAGCTATAGCCGGGCGAATTACTTATAAATGGTTGACCGCTGGTATGAAGGCTCGAAATAGAAAATAAAGCACAAAACAACTTAGAATTGAAAAATGTTTGAATACCAGTTTTTTGCAGTATGATATTACTTCTCCATAATCTGTCTTAGGTACAATCGAGCTTTTATATAAGCCGCCGTCTTAGCTTTGAGCCTTCGTATCAGCGGCCAACCGTTCGAGTTCAAGGCTAGTTGCTATCGCCAATATAATTACTTCGTGCGATGCTTTCGCCAATCACTCTTTGAATAACGCCTTTTCCGAATTGTTAAATATCTTTACTGGCAAGCCAGGTTCGTAACTGCGCTCTGGAGTTATTGTTTTGCCGACAGATAACCCCGTTTGCGCCCAAAAATGCCCCTCAACCGGAGGGGCTTGTTTTTACTCTTATTTTTTGATAGAATTGAGCTACTGGGGCACTAGCTCATTTGGTAGAGCGCTTCCATGGAAGCCTTACCTATTCTTAAGAGTAAAAATACCTTTTCCGATTGGTTTTTGGTATCGTTTTTTCAATTTGCTTTGTTTAACTACCCTTATTGTAGCGCAAGCATAAGCGATAGTCAATAGGTTTATGTTAAATTGTGTGGTATTTTTCGTACTGCCTCTGTAAATCGGTGTCGACTACATGGGCGTACATCATTGTCGTATCCATGCTGGCGTGTCCGAGCATGGCGGATAAGTAGCGCATATTGCCGTTATTTTTCAGAAAGTTAGTAGCAAAGCTATGGCGTAGGACGTGCGGCGTAACGTGCTTGGCGATTCCGGCGCGCTTGGCGGTATTTGTGATCACAAGTTGTACGTTGGTGGCCGTCATTCTATCCTTGTGCAAGTTCGATACTATGAGCGCTGCGCTGCGGTCGGTTCGCTGGCGTAAGTAAACGTCCATTAGCTTTTCGGTGCGTTCGTCTATAAAACATAGGCGCGGCTTTTTGCCTTTGCCGATTACGGTAAATCGGCGCTCGGCTATTTGACCTCTGTTAAGTTGTATTAGCTCCGATAGCCGTATGCCGGAACTGTACAGAAGCGATATTATAAAAGCATTTCGGACGCTGTATGAGGCCTCTAGCATGGCCTCTACTTCGTTTTCTGTAAGGAACACAGGCACAGTTGCATCTCGCTTCGGAATTGGCACTAGCGCGGCTTTTAAGGCCGGTATATCGCGCAGCTGGCAATAGTCTAGCACTACGCGCAGCCTGGTTAGATAGTTGCGGATAGTGTTTGTGCAGCGTGTTTTTTCTAGCTCCTTAGTCCATCGCCCTATATCTTCTGTAGTTAGCTCGGCTACGTCTATATCGCCTAGGAATTGGCAGAGGCTACGCCGGCAAGTGTCGTGCGATTCTAGGATGCGGCGCGACTGCTTTTTAATGATCATATAATTTGCCTTGTATAAGTCGAAGGCACGACTTAATTGCATAAAAATAACCTCTCTCCCACTCGTTAAAGTTAAGGAAAGAGGCTCGTTTTTAATAGCCGTGTTTAGTGAGCATCTGCTTTGTTACCACGTTGAAGTAGCGTACCGGCATAAGGATATTTGGCCTTGTTGCTAGTTCGATTGCTTGCTGTATCTCGCTATCTGATAAGTGATAAACACATTTAAGAAAGTACTCCCTGCATTGTGGCGCGTTGAACTTTAGTACTAAGTTTTGCGCTTTGAACTCTGCTACCTCTGTTTTGTTTAGGGTTTTTCCACAGGGTTTTCCACAGGTTGCGAAATTCACAGTATTTATCATTGTATTGACATTGAATTTTTTCTTTAGAGAAAGGGTTTCATTGTCATTGAGCGTTCTTCCCATCTGTTATGCCTCCAAAATTACAACCAATCAAAATATACGGACGCACTCTTGCGCATATTCGATTGTTTTTGCAGGCATAAGGACGGTGCGCGCCTTTATGTCTGCTCCTATTTTACTACATACAAGGCAAAAAACCTCGTATTATTCCGAGGTTATCTGTTGGCAAAACAATATACTTTTAGTTTAGCTTATGCGTTATTTTTTTGTCAAGCCCGGCTTCGATTTCGGCGTACCATTTCTTGTACGCGTTCACTTTCTCCGTGATATAGCTATTTCCGCCGGCTGCGTGGTAAATATCGTACTCGTGCAAGATGTTTGTATAGTTTACTGGCAAATGTCCGTCGTCATGCTCTTGCTTGTCCTCAAGTATCATAAATAGAATGGCCGTTTTGGCTTCGCTCTTGTCCATGTGGCGCTGATGCTTCTTGCTGGTTAAAAGCGTCGTTATGATCGTTGCTATACTGCCGATTAAGGCTACTATAATTTCTGTCATTTTCCCTTCCCTGATTGTGGGGCGGCCGAAGTCGCCCCGTAGTTGTGTTTATTTTGCCAGTCTGTCGCGTAAAAAGTTTCGCTGTCGTTTCATGCACTCACGGTATGCAGAGTCGTTGCAAGCCGTCATAAGCCACTCGCAAGCCTCTACAATGTCGTAGCGGTCTATCGTGTACTTGTTTGTCTGGTATGCCTCCCATGCGCGCTGTAGCTCGTGCTGCGGCGGCTGCGGGATGTCGTGTAACACTTCCTTGTGTAGCTCGTTGTGTATTTCTACGTTTAAGTCGCGTATAAACGCCTGCCGTAGCAAATACGCGTAGCCGTTGCTCCAATGCTTGCGCTGGAATAACAGATGGTGCTTGTTTTCGTGCTTGGCTCGTTGAGCCTTGCGAAGTCTGCGGCCTTTTCTTCCCATAAGCTCGCCCCCTCACTTCTGGTTTGTTATCTCCGCCATAATGTCGCCAAAGAGGGCGCTATAGTAGACTACCTGCCCTGCTTCTTCCGGCGTACATTCTCCGTACACTAAAGTTTCTTCCAGTAAATCGGTAACGTTCATGCCGAACTGCTCGACAAGCTCGAATAGCTGCTTGCCGTCAATCTTGCCGACTACCTTTACAAAAACAGTTACTTTTTTCATAGCTAGCACCTCCCCTGCTAGGTTGACCGGTTTATAACGTACTAGGGTTTGTACCCTTATCGCCACGCCCAGGCCACGAACACAACCTGTATATAGACGGCGTAGCGACAAGGGCGCAAATGCGCCCAATGTTTAAGAGCTAGCCTTCTTGTAGTCAGAAGAACTTTTAACGATACTTGCGCCAAGCAATGCGTTCAGAATCGCAATTATGAGCTGTACTGTAGCGTCGATTTTGTCACCGAAGCCCAAGCCCCAAATGTTGGCCAAGCCGAGATAGAGCGCCGATATGGTCGGCAATACGATGGCTACGACGATTTTAAGCACGTCGTATGTCTTATTGGATAGCGCAATTTTTACGCCTTCTTTTTCTGCTGCGTTCATAATGTCCTTTGCTTTTTTCGCCGCTTCTTTGACTGCTTTTGCGTACTCTTTTTCAGTCAAGCCTTGGTCTGTCGATGCTGGCGCTTCTGGTTGCGCTGTAGGCTCGCTAGCGGCCGTTTCCTGCGGTTTTTCGGTCGTAGTTGGTTGTGGTTGTGTTTGCGGCGCTGGCGCTGGTTGTGGCGCTTCCTGTGGCTTCGTAGCGGCCTTTGGAATTTCCGCATATTTCTTCCATTGTGCCGGCGTAAGGTTGGCTATATCGCGGTCGAGAGTACCGGCGCTGGAGCTGTACTGCCAGATGCACCAAAACGCCCAAGGGCCAATCTTGTATGGCATATCTTTAGTGCCTGGAGTTGGCGGGTTCTTCACGTTGTACTTGTTTGGATAACCGGCGATCCATAGGCCATAGTTTCTAGCCACGCTTGACCAGTTATTGGCCGTAATAACCGAAGCCGACATATAGATAAGCGGGCGTACGCCGGTAAGCTCGTAAACGCGGTTCAAAAACTGTTCCGCCCAAGCGACGTTCCATGTGTTCTTTTCCCAGTCGAGTACCGGGATAGCTTCGCCAAAGTAGTTGCGCGTATTTTTTACAAAAAAATCGGCCTCCGCTATAGCGCCGTTTAGGTCTGGGCGCGCAAAGTGGTAAAAGCCTAGTAGCTTGCCTTGCGCTTTTGCACGTTGGTAGTGCTTGTCGCAGCTTGGGTCGACGTACGCTGCGCCTTCCGTTGCCTTAACAATTAAAAAGTTTTGTGCAGAATCGCCAGTACCGACGCTCTGCCATTTAGATATATCGTAGCCGTATAACGCCATGTTTTACGCTACGCATCGCCTAATTATATTTTATCACTTATAACATTGCGTGATAAATCAGCAGTACAAAACCTTACATTGTGTGATTTACAACAAAAAACCGCCCCAAAGAGCGGCTTTCTATTATAACATAAATATACAAAAAATGGCGGAAGGTGCAGGGATCGAACCTGCGCGGCCGCGAAGCCCTAGCTAGTTAGCAACCAGCCCTCTTAACCGCTTGAGTAACCTTCCGTCGTGGAATATGTCGGCCTTCCGAACGTGCCGGCCGCTGTCTGGACTTACGACTTGGCGCATTAACTTCTGCGCAACGGAGCGAGTTCTTTTAACCGGCTCTCCGCAGTTTTATTTTACCACCAAAAAGCCGGCCTTGCGGTCGGCTAATTGGATATTAAAACTTATCTCTTGGAGATTCGTTTATTATATCAGATTTGCTCGTAATGCGCGCCAGCTTGGCCAGCATCCAGCCATACCCACTTGTCGTATTGGCTCGATGGAGTGTAGCCAAAGTAGCCTACTCCCATATCGCCGGCAAGGTTCGTGCCTGTAGCGGTGTTTTCGATGGTGTTTGCGCCGCTTTCGAGCAAGGCCGTGCGGATCGCTTCGAGTTGGGCGATAAGCGAAGCCTTGGAGATTGTTGAGTCGAAGCTGAAGCCTGTAGCTTGCGCGTAGTACCATACTAAGCCGGTCACGTCAGTTTTTGCGGCATCTTCGTCAGCCCATTTATCATAGCCTACTTGGAAGTTTTGGTCTGTTGTTGACATGGCAAAGCCGTTGCCTTGGCCTTGCGTATAGAAATTCTGGAATGTTTTGGCTGTAAATCTGTTTGTAGCGCCTACTGGCATAACGTTGGATGCACTCGGCACAACGGCGTGTATATTAAGCTGCGCTAACGAGCCGCTGCTAAGATAGCAACGCTTCGCATTGGTGGTATCGTATGTCCAGTTCTCCTGGCCACTAAACGTGAATTTGCCGGTATTGTAATGCACCTTCCATGTGCTGCCGTCTTTGTAGATATAGTCTTGGTATGTTCCTAGTTTGCACAATTCGATGTTGCCGAGGTCGAGCGGGAGTGTCTGCTTTGAGTAAGGGGCGTAGGCGCTTGCGGTTGATCCAAGCTCGATTTGGAGCGTGTCGACATAGGCTATTGTAACAGTCAGCCGCATGTATGCTGCATTTTCTGGCGGGGTAAATGCTTGAGCGTTACTTGCGTTCGCTATGTCGTCATAGACGTTCGTTAGTGGCTCTTTGCTTGAATTGAAGAATTTTAGGCGAGCAGAGCCGCTCGTAGTTTTGTAATATGTTTCTCCCGCGATTACGCGCACAAAGCCGCTCGTTTGGTATTCTGGGTTCGTTCCAGTTACACTGCCGTCGCCTTGTAGCGAGCCTATAACTAGGCTTGCTTTATCAAATATGTTTTTTCCAACAATCTCTATAGTTTGCTCGCCGGTCACCAACTGTACGTCTTGCGGATAGTCTGGGTTTGGCGAGGGAATGCCGCCAACGTATGGCTCAAAATCAGTAACATCGCTGCCAGATTCTAGCATTAGGCCGTAATCTCCATCCACTACCGGCGAGCCAACAATCGAGCCGCCGAATAAATAAAATTGGTTATGATCTGCGGTTGTTGTTATTTGCGCGCGAGTCTGCTCTTTGCCGATTATCACTTCTTCATATCCGCTACCGCCGGAAGTAGAAAGGCGTAGTGTGAATGTAAAGCCAACAGGGGCTTTTGTTGTAGAAAACGTATAAGTACCGGCCGGAAGAACTCTACCTAGCGGCACGGCGTTTGTTGTAATTCTGAACCATGTACTATTCGCTGTGCCAGAAAGTCGCAAATATCCGTTACTTAATGGCGTAGTAGTAACGCCGTAGTGATAGCCAGTGCCAGCGTATGGGCCAAGCTTATTTTTGCCGGTATACGTTTGCTGATCCGTGTCGCCATCAAGCTGGAAGCTCTCCATTTTGCCCGCTTCGTCTGTAATTGTGGCCGTAATAGGGTTGCCGGTAGCCGTCTGCGTCGTATGCGCCTTCTCGGTGAAGTATAGCTTGGTCGCGTCGCCTGTTTCTGGCAAGCTAGCTACTACCTCTGGCACTAGCGCCGGTGTCGATATGGTCGTACCCGTAATGTCGATATTATCGCCAGCCGTATAGGTCGTATCGGTCGCGCTGATAGTATCGCCAGTAATAGTAATGTTATCGCCGGCGGTTAGGGTGTTTTGCTTGGTCGCTAGTGCATCGGTCGTAGCCTTTTGGCTCATAACCTCGTCAACTGCTTGGCCGGTCGTTTGCGCGATCGTTGGCATTGGGCCAGTATCGCCCTTTTCGCCCTTATCGCCTCTAGGGATAGTAAAGTTTAGGACGGCGTTATGTTGGTCGCCTAGGTTTACCACTTCAGCGTTGCTGCCAGGCGCGCCAGTATTGGTAGCGTTTACCGTGATTGTAGCCGCTGCGCCAGTATCGCCCTTTGCGCCTTTTGCGCCTTCTGGGCCGGTATCGCCCTTCGGGCCTTGTACGCCCTGCGGACCTTGCGCGCCGGTTGGAATACCGAAGTTAAGCACTACGTTTCGAGTATCGCCGCTATTTGTTACGGTAGCATCTGCGCCAGGGGCTAGTGTGGTTGTGCTGCCAACAGTAACGCTAGCACTCAAGCCAGCTGGGCCTTGCGGGCCAGTAGCACCTTGTGGACCAGTAGCGCCGGTATCGCCCTTGTCGCCCTTCGGGCCGCCGGTGTTTTTCAGCTTAAAATACGCGCGGCGTGGGTTAGATTCGATTTTATTATCTGCGTTTACAATGTTGATTCTTGCCATTTTACGCCCTCAAAGTAACGACTGGCACGATAGATAGTTTGCCAAAAACGATCGTTTCGGCCACGTCGCTGTTTACCAATTTAATGTCGTAATAATAGTCGCCAAAGTCTATATCTGTTTCAGATTCGGTCAGCGCCAAATTTAGATAGCCTTCGTCGTCGTACTCCGCGTCCGTGCCGACTGTCCACATTTTCTTAATAAGAGCGTTGTCGTCCGTCTGGTCGTTATCCGGCTCGGTTTTGACTGTAAAGTAAAGATTGTCGCCGTCTTGGAAGGTGTAAGAGTCCGACTTAACATATAGTACCTGTGTGTTTTTCTGCGGAATAATAAGAGGTTGCATAGCTAGGCCTCCTGTTTAATAAGTCCGTTAGCGAACTCGTCCGCTTTTCTGTCGATTTTTTGGCGTGTTTCTTTAGAGATGTCGCTATAGCGGGTCATAAGCTCGTACGATGCCTTCTTTACGCCCTTAATGGCGGCTACGATGTCGGCAAATTCGCCGCGCTCTTTGTCGCTCATTTTCTTATCGGCTAAGATTTCGTACGCTTCGTCTACTAGCTTGTCTAGTTTTTTACCGAAGCACTCGAACTTATCGCCCAAGGAGTCTTTTTTTTCGATTTCCTCGATGTACATTTACTGTCCATCGCGATCGCCAAAACTAGCTTTATTATATCACGATGACTTATGTTAAAATTTAAGCAAAGGAAGTATGGTATATGAGTGTTGAGATAAAAATTAGCGGTAGTGGCGCTAAAAACACTAAAAATATACGCTACGAGCGCAGACAGCTTGAGCGCCAGCTTGATAGAGCGGCATATTTTGAGCAAGAGGCCGCAATGCGCCGAGCGGAAGGCGAAGAATTAGGGCGCTTGCGAGCTAAAAACGCTGCCGAGCTGGAACGTTTCAGAGAGGAGCAAAAAATAGCTACCAAAGAGGGTTTTAAGTTTTGGTTAATGCTTATACCTGTTATATTTGTAACTGTTTCCGTAATTTGCGTTGTCTGTATGCTAGTAGCAGGAGTTTTCGACAAGTTGCAATAAAAAATAGCCCCGGAGGGCTATTTTTCTTTACTCTAGTGCGCTTGTGTCGCTTAGATAGCCTTGTAATAGCTGTCTTGCGCGCGCTAGTTTGTTTTGCCGGACTTCTTCAGAGTCAAAGGCGGTAGGGATGTAGCCTGCGCCAATTTTCTCTGCTTCTCGTGGCGTGATATTTGCGCCGGACTGCAAGTAGCCGAGCGTAAGTGCTAGCGACTGTGCCTGGTTGGCGTAGTCGTTGCCGCCTGCGAGATTTACCGCGAAGCCTAGCGGGCTATTTGCCAATGCCGTGCCAGCATCCGGGGTCATTTGCGATAGCGTGTCAAGCTGTTGGAGGCCTACTAGCGCTTTCGACTGGTTAGCGGATAGCGCCTTTGGCTCTTTTTCTTCCGTGGCGTATAGTTTGTTGGCTTGGCTGTACAGGTCTGCAAGTTGCGTCCATGCTGTCATGTCGCCGGCTGCCATCGCCAAGTCCATGGCTTGCGATAGTTTTTCGCGTGGGTCGGTGCTTTGTGCTTGTGGCGCGGTCGTTGGAATTTGTGCCTTTAGCGTTTCGGCGTTGTTGTACGCGTTCATATAGTCGTTTGCGGCGTTCTCGTAGCCTGTAGTGGCGTTCTGTAGCTCGTTGCGGTTGTTTGCGTAGTTACCTTCCGTCAAGCCAGCTTGGCGCGCAATTTGGCGGTTAGCGACTTCTCCGAAGGTCGGCAAAAGTCCTGCGTAGCTTGCGTTAGAGATAGTCGTGTCGTTGAGTGGCGCGGCTACCTTTTCTGCAAGGTTTACGGCCTTGTTGGCTACTTTTCCGGCGTTGTTAGCAAGCGCTGCCTTAATGCCGTTTGCGAGCGCCTGTTTAACTGGTGCTTCGCCGTTGAGTTGCGCCTGTACGTTTTGCGCCTCAAGTGCCGCCTTGTTGGCGCGGTTCAGTTTAGCTTTTGGCGAGTTCATTAGTTTATCCTTTCCTGCTTTGAAGATAGCGCCAGCTAGACTGCTCTTGCTTGCGCCCTTTACTTCGTTGGCTAGCGTGTCAGCGAAGCCGCCAGCGCTCATTTTCGAGCCTTCTACAATCTTGCTGCCGTCTACTAGCGGTTTCATGAGGTGGCGCAAGTCGCCGCCGTTCTTAACTTTACCAATGCCGTTATCTACGAAGTTGGCCCAAGTTTCGTTGCCGTCGTAGTAGCTCTTAAGTTCTGCCAAGCGTTCCGGCGTAATAACCTTGGAAGTGTCGCCTGCTGCATCCCAGATTCTTGCCTGTAGCTCGTCCTTAACCGTTCCGAGTACTGCGGCGCGGCGCGCATCGCTATCGGTCATGCGGTGATAGTTGCCGCCTTGGCCTTTAATCTGCCTGATTTGAGATTCGAGCTGCTTAACGGTATCAAGTGCGGTGTTGCCGTCAGAGTAGCCGTTTGCGCCGGTTCTCTTAAGTGCGCTAGTAATCTGCTTCGTAACTGCCTTGGTTTCTTCGTCTGTTAGTCCGTTATTGGCGATCAGCTCATTTAGCCAGTCTTGGTTGATAGCCGTTTCTACATTTTCTGCTTGTGCGGCAAGTTCGCGTGTCCACTTAGAGATAGCGCCATCTTTGCCAGTAACGTGGTTGGCTGCGTATTGTACTTCCGCTGGCGTTGTTAGGCCGTAGTCGCTCTGCAATGTCGCTAGTACGTTTTCTGGGCTTCCGACTGCTCGGCGTGTTGGCGCATCGAGTGTGCCGTATTGGCTCAAGAGTGCTGCGCCCTGCCTCTGCCTTGCTTCGGCGTATTGGCGCTCAAGTTGTGCGCGTTGTGCGTGTGTAATCTGTGGCGCTTCTGGCTGTACTGGCGCTACTTCTGCGCTTTGGCGTGGTGCTGGCAAGTTTTCCGGCTCTGCGTTCAGCGTTCGGCGCGTATAGTTCGGCTCTGCCATGCCTTGTGGTGCTGTTGGCGCGGTGTTTGCGGCGTTTACCGTAATTTCGTCGGCGCGCGCTGGGCCGCCCTGTACGTCAATCGTGCGGCGTGGGTAGTTATCGTCTACAATCTGTTGCGCCGTCCTGTTGTATAAGTTTTCGTCCATGGCTAATGCGCCGCCAATGTTGTCATTGGTGTAGTAGTGCTTTCGCATATCGGTATTGGCAAATTCGCGGTACTTGTCCAAAACATCTTCTGGGGTAAATTCGCCGCTCTTTAGGCCGATGTCTACCCAGTCGTTGCTACCAAGTTTGCGGCCGCCTTGTTCTACGAAAGGTAGCAGCTCCGGCTCAATGTCTGCGCGGGTCTGGCCGGTGCGTCCTAGCCAGTAGTCCTTGTAGTCGTCTAGGTCGATTTTTGGCAAGTCCGATTTATTCAAATAATCGCCAAAAACTCCGTCGTCATGCGTCGTGTTCCAGTAGTCTGCTGCGCCATTTCTGATCGCGCGATAGTCTGCCGGGTCTAGCGTTTCTTTTAGATAGGCCAAAACATCTTCTGGCTCGCCCATCTCGCCTCTTGCGATAGCTTCTGCTAGGGTCTTGTTGCCGCTGTAGTCGTCCATGCCAAATAGCTTGCGTAGCGATGCTTCATTGTTCGGTAGCTCGGCTTCTGGAAGATTCTTGCCGGTCAAAACATCGTTGATATAGCCCTTGCGGGTGCGCATTGCGCCTTCTGGCAAGTTTTCGCCTTGTATATAGCCGTCAATATAGCGGCCAGTACCTTTGCGAGTGTTGCGGATGTTCACCGGCACTTGTTCCGTTCCGGCATCGTAGTCAGTAATTGGGATGCGCTGCTTTACTTGGGCTTCTGTAGCGTCCTGTAGCGGGTTTTTCTTTGCAGTCGGCAAATCGCCCACAATTGGCGCATTTACCGCTCCTGCGCCGTTCTGTGCGCCCATGGCCCTATTTTTGAGCGCGCTATAACCGCGTCCGGCAAGTCCGAGCGTTCCGGCTACCGTTGCGCCACCGAGTGCGCCACCTTTTGCGCCCTGCGCCATGTTAGATAGCACATCGCCAAGGCTTCCGCCGTTAAGTGCTGTTGCCAAGCCTGCGCCTGTTGCGCCTGCTGTTGCACCACCGATAGCGCCACGTCCGAGCTGCGAAGTTGCGGCGTTTGCTAGTTTCTGCGCCGTAGCGTTCTTAAATTGTTTGCCTGCGACTTTTCCAAGCGCGTTGCCGGCTACTAGGCCTGCTGCGCCTGCGCCACCGCCAATTAGGGCGTTGCGGGTGAGTTCTTCCGCCGTCGCGTTCGGGTTCTCTGCCTTCGTCTGGCCAATTCCAGAGAGTGCGCCCTGCGCGATATTTGCTACTGGGCTAGCCGCTACGCCTGGGATAAGGTCGGATAGCGTAACTGCTGCGTCAAGCGCCTTGCCTCCAGCCATACCGTAGCGTTCTTTGGCGTTGTTTCCGCCTAGAATCTTTTTACGCGCCTGTTGGGTGTAGCTATCTTCCGCGTTTTTGCTTTTACCGGCGGCCAAGTCGCGCCATCCGTTAATAACATCGTTGGTTGCTAGCCATGCTGTATCGCCAATGTTCTTAATGGAATTGCCGATGCCAGATAGTACCGAGCCGAGCGTACCGCCTAGCGGCTTATTGCTTGCCGCGTCGTAGCCAGCCCTTGCTCCCTGCAAGTTGGATAGTGCCTGCGACTGCGAGTTGTTAGCTTGCGCGATCTGGCGGGCAAGGTTGTTTATCTGCTTTTCGTTGTTTGTAAGTCCTCTAAATGCCATCGCGTACTCCTAAACGTATTTCAAGCCCAAGCGGTCAAGTAAGGCGTTGCCAGTAGAAACAAAGTTCTTGCCGGTGTTCTGGGCGTAGTTCCTGCCGGTCAGCAAGCCTGCCTGTAGTTGCTTCACTTCTTCGCTTTTATCGCCAAATACCTGCTTGGCGGCGTTAATGAGGTCAGCACCGGAATAATCGCCACCGTTAGCGCCGTAGTAAGTGCCGAATTTTACTGCGTTGCCAGTAGCGGTATTGTAAAACTGTTTGCCGCCGGCGTTGTCGGTCGTGTAGCTATAGCCCTTTTGTGGCTGGGTTAGCTGGTTGAGGTATTGCTGGTAAGCGTTCTGTTGCGCCATCTGCGCATCAAATTGGCGTTTCTTCTCGGCAAGTTCTGCCGCCTGTTGTGCTGCGGCGCGTTCTGCGGCCACTTCGTTGTCGTAGCGCTGTAGTGCGTAGCGGTTGGCTTCGTCGTTGAGCTGCGCCAAGGTCTGCTGTAGCGATAGCCTGTTGCTGTTCGCTTGCGACTCCGCCTTGGATAGATCGTTGGCTTGGTTCGTCTGCATCTGCGTAACGGCCGGCACAAAAGCCTGTTGATAGTATTTTTTGTTTGCGATTTCGTTAGCACCGCCAAAAGAGCCACCGTTACGGCTTGCGGCCATGCTCGATGCTTGCGCCTGATAGTTGCGCTGATTGTCCAGGGTTTTAGCCTGTTGCGCGTAGTCGGCGTTTATACGGTTTTTCTGCGCCGTTAAGTCGCCAGCTATTGCGTCAATTTGGTTTTGCAGAGCATTGCGGCTATTGTCGTAGCTTTTGCTCGTTTCTGCCAAAATCTGCGTTAAGTTTGCCATGCGTTGTACAACGCGTCGCCAAAATTACTTTAATTATATCACGATGGCTTTACGCGTTCGGCGGGTAAACATAGCTAACATTCAGCGTAAAAGTGATGCTATCGAAGTGCTGGCTTGCCTGGGCGGTTTGTACGGTATCGCCAATCACCAAAGTAGTGTCGTTTTTGCGCGCGATCATGATTGTATGGCTAGGGTAGCCAATGTTCGGCCAATAAGTAACGCTCCCCGGTGTCGGTACTGTAACGTCTTTCGTTTCTTGCTGTTGCGTTTCGGTGTTATAAACGGTAGTTCTAAACGTCACCAAAAAGCGCGGAATAGCGCCTTTTGCGGCCGGTAGCGCTATTTCTTTTTTGACATATCCCATCTTGCCAGCTCCGCTAGTTCCGGCTGGCATTGTTACGCTAACGGTGTAGTTGCCGGCTTGTGCGAAGGTTAAAAAGTCGGTGTTCATTATAAAGCGGTTCGGTCTACTAGACATCTGCGTATATCCTTATATGCCACTTCTTTTGTCCGTCCGACATATAAGTAGCAAAATTACATATCTTTGTATCGACATAGTTATAGTTCTGCCATGGGAAGCCGTACTGTACGTCTGGGCCGTTTGATAGTTCTACGGTGCTGCCGGTCTGTTTCCAAAAAAGTACATATGGCAAGCGCCCTAAGTTATGTTCAATCTGTACGCGCGAAGTTCGCGTTTGCAGCTCTTTGAAGCCGTGCGTAACGTTTACATATGCTACTTTTGATGTGTCCAAGTCCTCTGTTATCTCTCCGCTAAAAATAAGCGGTGCGTAGGCGTAGCTAGTGTTAAAAATAAACTTTGAGTTTTGCCTTGAGTTCTTGCCGGCCTCTTGCGTGGCGCTCTCTGGCGCTAGTCCATATACGCGATAGTATATCGTTTGCGCGCTGGCTCGGCTGCTCTCGAATTTGATAGATATATTAGTAGCGTTTGCTTTTACTTCTACCATGCCGAAGTCGTACGGAAATGGCTCGTAGGATAGCGAGCTGTTAAAGTCCTCGGTTGAGGCCCATATGGCTATCGGCAGCGGTATAAACGGCAAGCCATGAGGTATATTTATGGTCTTAGTGCCGTTTGTACTACCAGATTTTGCCGGCACAGATGCGCTGCCGTGGTTAAAATACACTACTTTATCCATCGGATAGTCCGAATTGAATATAAAGCGGTGAAGATTCGCCATTATTTTACTTCCTCTAGTACGTTAAAGCCTTCTTTTGTGATCCAGATTCCTGGCCGCCCATCGCCAGGGGCTTGACCAATAAGGATGCGCGGCATCCCTCCGGCATCGTAAAACACTTCGCCAAAGCGTCCGTTCGGAAGTTTGCCGCTTGTCATTTGCGTTGAGCCGCCACCCTCGATAGTTTTAGTGTACGTTTCGGCGTCCAGCATCATTAAGTTATGGTTGATGTTCTGTAGCGCGGTTTTAGTACCTTGGCTGCTGCTAACCGGTATAAATCTATTAGGCATAGTGCCTCCTATCTTATGCGTTGAGTTTGAATAGTTAAGGTGTGCGAGCGGAATACAACAGGCTGGAAGGCTGCGTGGTGTTGATAGCGCAGCTGGCATCTGTAAAATTCGCCGTTTACTTGCGGTAGCGTGGTATGCACGGTCGGCTCGGTCGGCACTCCGAAGTCCGGCGGGTTATCCCAAATATAGTTCTCGTCTATAACTTGTTGGTTCTGCAAGTTGATAGAGAAGGCGTATTTTACGTTGTCGGTAAAGTCCATGGCATAACCGCACTTGATGCTATATGGCTGGTCGGTTGAGCCAAATTCTGGTCGCCACTTGGTTATGCGCTTGAGCTGGCTAGTCGTTCCGAATGGCTGGTAGTTGGTTTCTAGGTCAAAGTCGATAGGCATAACTCCGGCATCGGCATAAGGGCAAGTTTCGTCCTCTAGCTGCAAGAGGCAAAAGCTCCCGCGGCTTGGCGTGGCCAAAAAGCGGTTGTTGGCGGTTTTTGTGCATACTGCGCCAATAAATATGTTGGTATCTACAGACTCCCATACGTCCAAGTTGGTGTTGTATACCAAGCATCTATCGTTCTGGCCGTTGCCAATGCTCGAATAAAAGACGTATAAGCGATTCTTATATAGCGCTACTACGATAGATTGCTTGCCTGGGATAGCGTCGTATAGATTCTGTATCGTTTTCTCTGTTAAGCTCCACTCGCTTGAGCCGTCAAATTTGTAAATACCCTTGTCGTTGGCGTAATAGGCGTAGTTCTGGTCGCAGGCTACGCTCTCTTGGCTGAACGTGCCGCCTTGAGCGTTGCAGGCGCTCTGCGTCCATGCTTCGGCGCTTTGCATATACATCTGGTATTTTGCGCGCCTTGTCTGAATGTAAATCACGCCGCCTAAGTTAAACATTGCGGTAATTGGGTCGCCAGTTTTGATCGCTGGGAAGTTCTGGTAAAAGTCTAGGTTAAAAGCGTCATAAGTCGAGATGGTCTGCGGGGTCGTGTCTACAATTCTAAGGTTTACCGTGCTGCCGCTAATACTTGTTACCGATGCCGTCGCCGTGCCTTGGCCGGTTATCCAGTCGCCTACAGCGATGCCGGATGGCGTAATAGTGTTTAGGTTAATACTAAGCGTTGCGCCTGGGTTGCCGTTAATTGTGGCCGTAGTACTGAAAGCCGGGCTTTTTGCCCAAGTGTAGCCATAAGGGTAAGTCCATACCGCGCGCGTGTTTACGTCCGCATCGAAGTAAATAACGTTGTCGGCTGGGCCAGCCATGATGTTTGAAGGCTTGAAAGTAAAGGCCGTATCTGTTTTGAGGTCTTTTACTGTAATTGCGCTATCCGTAAAGTCGCCGTTGCTAAGTACGAGTTTGTGCGGAGCTTCTTTGCCGTCTGCGTATCGTATCTCGTCTAGTAGCTGGCAAAAACGTACCTTTGAAACGTTAGGTAAGTTTCTAATAGTCTGCACCGTTCCGTCTGGTCGTACCGAGTATAGCTTATTTTGCGTCGCGATCAGCGTATAGATAGCGCCGTTAATGTTTGCTTCGAAGATGTTTACTATAACGCCATTGCCGTTGCCGTATAGCGCCGCGTTTAGCGTGGTCGTGCCTTCGTCTACGCCTACAATAAGGTCCGATAAGCTGCCGTCTTGTACGCCTAGTTCTATCTTGACTGTGCTAACCGTGCTAATGCCAGGTGCTAGGATGTCTAAAATATTGAAGTCCTGTAGCTCGTCTGTTAAGAGGTCGTTGTCGATGCAAAATACTTGCGGCGTAATGTCGCCAGGGTTCACGTTCCATGGGGAGTCTACGATAGTAACGGTTAGCTTCGGCGTAACGTAATTGTCGGTAGCTCGGCCAAGTTTTACTGTAAAGCCGGATAGGCGGCTGTTAATACCTGTAGCCGTGAATGGCGTTACCAGGTTGCCGACCTTTTGCTCGGCTGTTGCTGGAGTGTTTAGTGCCGTAGCGTCGATAAGCTCCGATATAGGGTTGCTACCGCGCCTTGTCTTATACTCGCCCACTCGGTCAAAACGTGCGTTCATAGCCAATCTAAGCTCGTCAGACTTCATTGTGTCGTTAGGCTTGTATGTAGTCATGCCCTCGGCAAAATTGGTCGTAAACGGCGCGCTTTTGCGCGTTGATAGGCTCGGAATAGCGCGCCCTGTAAAGTTAGATTTGCTGGCCATTGTCCTTGTCCTCCTCTTGGTTTTCGGTTGCGTACTCGCCTAGTCCTAGCGCGGCAAGAATTGCCGGAAGCGCTACGCCTTTTTTAGATAGCTCGCGCAGCTTGTCGAAGAATTTGTCGAAGGCTGCGTGTGTTTCTTCGCCATATTCGCCGCGTCCGCGCCTTGTCGTGTTTGTGTAGCCTTTTGCGTCTAGGTAGTCTTGCAGCATCCTCGCTTCTTGCTCGATTGGGCTTTTGTAATAGTCAGTTTTGCCGTAGTGATCTTGGCGAATTTTGCTAGTGCTATGCAGTAATGGCTTAAGGTCTTTTTGTAGCTCTCTGTATGCCGCGCCCACTTCTGGGTCATAACGTCCTTGCGGCGCTTCGAATTGGAACGAATGTAAACGCTCGTGCGCCATAGTGCTTAATGCGTCTTCTGGCAGCTGATTTTCTGATACCGCTATATCTTTTGAGCCGGAACGATAGCGACCATATGCCGTCTTTTCCATATCGAATTTGGACTGGCGCTTGTTTGTGTTTCCTGGCGCGATGCCTAGGCGCTCCGATAATGCAGCATCCAGCGCGCCGGCCTTCCCTCCTCTCTGGTTTGGAGCTTCTGCCGCCTTGTTAATCTGCTGTTTCATTCTCTTTACGAAGGCATCTTTTGTGTTTTTCAAGATATGTTCCTTAATGTAAGGCGTATTTTTGTGCGCTATATCTAGGTTTTCGATGCTGCGGCGCATAGACTCCCTATATTTTGGCTGTCCGGCATAATATACGTCCAAGAGTTCGTCCAGGCTTGCGCCTTCTACTCCCCTGTCGCCAAAAAGATTTTTCGTGATATATGCCTTGCGGTCTTTTAGTTTCATGCCATCGGCCTGGCGAGCTAATACGTCTATACCTTCGGTTGGCATAGTTTCCGGCTTGATTCTGTTATATAGCTCGTTCTCCGGCAGGCCGTTTTCGTAATTATTTAGAATCTCTGCCGCTCTGTCGCGCATCGTCTGCGTAACTTTGCCATTTACTGGTGCATAAGGGTTCACGTCGGCTACGTCTATAGTTTTTGGCGTAACTGGCTGCGTTGGCTGGTCGAATAGTCCTAGCTGGCTATAGCCTGTTTCTGGCGTTTTTGTGGCAGTTTGGTCGAATAAGCCTAGCTGGCCGTCTGGTACGCGTGAGGCCATAACTTCTTCTTCAGCTTCAATAACCGGCGCGCCGTTCTTTGCGCGTTCCTTCTTGAGTGCGCCCGCCAAGCTCTGTACGCCGCCTGTGCCTGCGCCCAAGAGTGCGCCGAATTGTGCGCCTTGTGCTGCGCTCTGTAGAATTTCGTCAGCGTTTCCGCCTTCGATGGCCGTTCCGCCTGCCTGCGATAGTGCGCCGCCTAGTGAGCCTGTAGCTGCGCCCTTGAGTACTCCGTTAGATAGTACTTTGCTGCCGCTATTGGCTAGTGCTTTGCCAAGTCCGCCGGCTGCTAGCCCTGCGCCTGCTCCGACTGCTGCGCGTTGTGCGCCTTTGCCCCAATCGTAGTTTTCGCCGTTAAACTTGAACTCGTCTGCAAGGCCTCCAATTGCGCCCTGTAGTGCGTTTACTGGCGCAGCCTGTCCAAGTCCTGGTATTAAGTCAATCGCCGTTTGTGCGCCGTTTAAGGCCGTTCCTAGGCCCTTTGCGGCCGCGTCCTTGTCGCTTTCTGTTTCGTATAGCCACTTTCTGAAGTCCTTTTGGCGTTGGTTGGCGTCTTTTACTGCTTGGCCGTAGCTTTTCTTGTTGATAAGCGCATCCAAGCCGGCCGTTAGTACGTTGTTAGTAGCTCCACCGCCTAGCACGTCTAGCGTACTTTTGCCCAAGTCTGTAAAACCTTGCGCCAAGCCTCCCAAAAGTGAAGATAAGCCCTGCGCCATAATTAGTACCTCGCTCGTAGAGTAATAGGAAGCCGCGCCCTGTTAGCGTCCTCTTGCTGGCGTGGGCAGTATCGCTCGTTCATATTTATCAAAATTTCGTCTGCCTTGTTTTCATAGATCGCGGCATAGTCGAAGTTGTCGCGGCTCTGCTCGCATCGTGCAAGGGCGCGCAAAACTAGGAGTTCGCCGTACTCTGCCGGAATAACTGGTTTGTCGGTGTCGTTGATAAGCTCGGCTGGTTTTCCCTGATAGTAGACATTAAGGCTGTAAAAGCGCTCGTCGCCGTCCTCGTCCAAGTCGTTGGAGATGTTCGGGAGGCCGTAAAATAGCTTGTTGCCATATACGCTGTAGTAGTAGTGGTTGGTTGGCTCGCCAATATTAGCCATGAAGTCTTGTGATGGCTTGTATTTAAGCGTAGTCGTGCATTTTCCGTCGTTGGCGGTCAAAATAATAGCCGACTGGAAGTCGCGCGGTAGGAGTACTGCGCCGGACTCTTGCACTTGCTGCTGATAATATTTTTCTAAGAATTGGTAGCGGGTTTCGCCCAGGGTTTCGAAGTAAGCGTCGTTGATAAACTGTTTTATATCCTCGTCGCTAAACTCTGCATCTTTGAGCTTGGCCTTGATTCGGTCAACTAGCCCCGCAAGGTTATAGTTTGCGTCCATTTAGTATGTACGCGCACCGCCATTAAGCATATTTTACCACGAAAGCCGCCCACTCGGACGGCTCGCGCAATATGTAAGAAATTCCAATACGATTATATACCAAAAAGCCCCCTAGCGCGCGTTCTAGGGGGTCTATTTTGCGTTTTAGCTTGATTAGCCGGTAATAGAGCCGGTAACGGAAGCGACGGCCTTTTTCTTGCCGTTAAGCACGAAGCTATCGAAGATAAAGCGACCGACAAGCACAGAACCGTCAACCAATTCGGAGTCGGTAATAATGCGGGTGTTCATAATCTGCTTTGCGCCCAAGAGTGCGTCGCGATGGATCATGATAGCGTTGGTGTTGCTTGGGAAGTAGCTAGAAGGAACTTTCACTACCGGAACGCCGTCCAATTCGCCTACGAAGCCGCGGCCAAGCAATTTGTCATTGTAGCCAGAGCCAAGCACGGTCGTGGTGATTTGCTTCTTGATAAGGTTGTAGAACTGTGGGGATACCCAGAGGACACGACCTGCGATTGGAGCTTTTGCCTCGTCCAAGAAAGCGCTCATTTGCAAGGTGTTGCCGTAAGCGTCGTTGGCGGTGTAATTAACAGCCTGCGAAACGGCGGTAGCGCCAGCGGCAGCCTTTGCCAAGCGGTTAGCGTCAATCATTGGGATAACCTGTTCTTCCATCTCTGCGCGCATGACTTCGCCGGCCTTCTTGGCCAAAGCGCCCTGCTCGTAGTTACCGCGGTCAATGACAATCTTAAACGACTTGTCGTTGCCGAGCTGGTAAGCGGTTACAACATCCTGCAATTCGTTGTTGCCACCAAAGCGGTCGCCGGTTTCGGTGCGATCGTAGTTAGATGGGGCGACGGTCGTAACGGTGTAGACATTGACAGTCTTAACGCCATCAAAGTTGTATTTGCGGTTGACATATTTATCAGTATAAGAACCAGCGGTAAAAACCTGGTCGAGCTGGCTAGAATACTTGGAAGCTAAATTAACAGCCATTTTTTATTCTCCTAAAGTGTAAAAATTCAGTTTTAACCGAATAACCCAGATGTAAAGGGGTCGTTTTCTTCGGCTTTGCTAAACTGCGTACTGTCGGTAGCGTTTGCCGCCGGTCGTTTCGCAGCTTGGCGCGCTTCCATCTCTTTTAGTACCTCTTTGCGGAGGTCTTGTTTAAGGTTTTCGACTTCTACTTTGCCTGCGCCGGATAGTTTGTATACGTCGTCCAGCGTCATAGCGCCATTAAGGACTAAAAGCCCTTTCGTAAGAGGTTCGCCGGTCATTGGGTTTACTTGTACTTGCCCGCGTTGGTCATATAGTGGTGTCTGGATATACTCGATCATTTTCGCCTCGTCCTCTGGCGATAGGTTATGCTCTGTTTTCCACTTCTCTACGGCCATTTCTGTACGCATCGAGCGGACTTCACTCAATGCCTCTTGGTCTGGTCGCATTTCCGGTACGCGAGATTGTGCAAGTTTCCGCGACAGCTGCGCGACTTCTTGCGATTTGTTGTAAAAGCCTTTTTCAGAGTTTCGGTACATTTCCGCGACTTTACGGAGTGCTTCCGGGTCGTTGGTGTTTATACCTTTTTTCGCTAAAAACTCGTCTATCGCATCGCCAGTTTGCGTCGTAGGGGCGGCTGGCTCATTGGTAGCGTCGTTTTCGCTATCTGTTTGCTCATTGGTTGCCTCTACTGCCGAGCCGTCTACTTCGTTCGCTTGTTCCTCTGTCGCGCCGTTGGCCGTTGGCTCGATGTCGGAGGCTTCAAAAAGTGATGGTTCGTTTACAGTTTGTTCGTCCATGAACTCTCCTTTTGTTTTTAAGATGGTTGCTTGGGAGGTTCGCCCTCCCAACAGCTCGGCTCGTCAGCATTTTGGCGATGCGCCGGCCCTTGCCGGATTTTTAAGTAATATTTACTTTAGACGAGTCGAGGTGATGGCTCATATCTAGCTTCTGTTAAGGTGCGTTGGTGTTTTATAGTTTGGCGGTTGTTTTAATCATTTGTATAGCGGTGGCGATTCCTGCTGCTTGTTGTACTCTGTAGTCGATCGCGTTGCCTCCGCCGGCTGCGTTCGCGATAGCTTCGTCTATATATCCCTGTTTAAGTTCTTCGAGCATCGCTAGCGCTTCTTGGCCTAATTCTCCGCGCCACATATCGCGCCAGCGTTGCTTTTTAGCGTCCGTCCAGTTCTTAAACTCCATATGCTCCTTCGATGTTCATATCTTGCGCCATAATGTCCTGGCTAGCCACGTCCTGCGCCTGTTCCATTGGCATAGCGCCCTGTACTGGCGCTTGCTCTGCCGGCGCAATAATGCGGTTAATTTCGTCGCTCGTGAGATTCGGCATCATTTTTTTGTACATGATTTCTTTGGCGGCCTGTAGGTTGTTTGTCGGGTCTGCAATAATCATTTGATATGCGTTAGTGTAGGCTTCCTGTTGCTCGGCCTGTTCTAGCTTCTTCTGAATATCTAGCGTAACCATCGGCGTATAATCGCCCATAAAGCGTGTCATGTCTACTTCTTTCCACTCTACGCCAGCATCTCCGATGGTGCGTACCATGTAATTGTCGTCTGCGTAAAGTTGTAGCAGCTTAAATACGATTTTTGCCTCTTGGAAGAAGAAGCCATCCGCAAGGTTCTGGGCTTTCTCTTGGATGCGTATATCTGCCTGGCTAAGTGCCGCCTTAATTTCGGTCGCTGTAGTGCTATCTGTCGCGCTGATGCCCTTGCTAATCTCTGATACGCTGGCGCTTTCTCTAATTTCGGACTTGATGTTCTGACGCTCGTTAAACGCGTTGGCCGGAATCATTGGCGGGTTGCTCCACTCCATAGCGCCAGCCTTGAGCGGATATACCTTGCCCGGTGCTGGGTCTAGGTCGTCCAGCTTGTCTGCAAATTGTGGGTCGATGCGGCGTTCTGGGAATAGCTGATACATAACCGAAGATATGTTTAGTTCGGTTAAGGTGTTAAGCGCCTCTTGCTCGTCCGCAATAATATCAACGTCGCTTGAGCCGTAAATAAGTGATACATCCTGGTACTCGCAGCCGTGAGCAAATGGCAATAGTCCGGCGGTCTTTTCGTTAAATGCTTCGGCAAATTCGCCAATATCTTTGCCAGTTTCGGCCAAAGTCTGTACGCGCTCTATTTCGTGTTCTAGCTTGCGCTGTTCGTACTTGCTGCGCATAAGGGCGTAGTGCGGGTTCTCGCGCTCCTCGATAAGTACTTTTCTGTTAGCAATAACGCCTACGCGTTTGCGCGTCCAAATCTCGATAATCTCGACTAGCTCGCCGTTGCCTGGTGCGGTCGTGCCTAATGCCTGGTCTTTCTTTACCTTGTCGCTTTCGGTGTCGACTGTTCCGCCCATCGTTGAGCCTGCGCCGTCCTCGATGTCGTCTAGGTTCTTATAGCGCTTTACCTGCTTGCCGGTCTTTGCATCGTAGATAATTTCGGCTTCCAGCTCTTTTTTAGTAGCGAAGAATCGGCGGCCAACATAGCGCCAGTTCTCTGCGCTGGTGGCTTGTGGGTCAATGATCATGTCACGTACAGGCACAATAACCTTGTGGACATAGCCGCCGTTGTCGTCCGGTTGCCACTCGTAGTACGCGTCGTAGTTGCCAGTAATCACGCCTTGGCGGCCGTTAATCTTGTTTTTGAGCGCCCAGCCGTCGCGGCGCGCAAAGTCCTGGTATATCTCGTTTAGTACGTCCGTGTCTTTTTCCTGGTCTGGATGGTTCGGCACATACTGTACACTTGGGTTTTGGTTAAACAGAGTAGCTACGATAGTGTTTACCGTGCTATTTACCATCGGTACAAAAGTTTCAACCGGCACAATGTCGTTGCGCTTTACGCGGATATTTCGGTACAGTTTCCAGTTATTCTCCCACGCTTCGTGGTAGTTTTGCTGGGCATAAGTCCAAGAATCAGTAAACATCTTAAGATATTTACTTAGTAGCTTATCAGATTGTTTTTTGTCGCTTTCACTTTTGGCTTTTGCCATCTGCGTATCTACGACATCGCCATTGAACATATTATAACATACCTAAAAATAATCGTTGCTAGTGCTTTTGCGAAAGGCTTTTGGCGTATAGGTTTTGAACTTTACCTGTAGCGTCTGGGCCTCCGCGCTCTCCGTAGCGGCCATAAGGGAATATATGAAGGCGCTCGAAGCGTGGCTGCTCCAGTCATGCTCCGGCTTGCTCTTGAGTAGCTTGTTTTTCTCGTCGTACTCGTAGTGATAGGCCCTTAAACACTCCAAGCCGCGGGCGCATTTCTCGCGATCTATCCATACGCGGCTAAACGCTGGGCGCGCAATAAGGTTAATATCGTCGTTGCCAAGCGTAAAATTGGTCGGCCTTAATACTTCTACGTTGTGGAAGCCGTTTTGCTCGAAGAACTCCACGCGCGTTTTGCCGGTCTGTAGCTCTCTCTGTTTTGCATCGTGCGGCAAGTAGTGCGTTGCGTAGTTATACGGCTTGTTATGTAGTACAGATAGATAGTGGCCCAAGTCCTCGCCTGAACTCTCGTAGTAGTCTATAAAATGAATCTCGCGCCCGGCCATCTGAAACCACCATATGGCGGTCGAATCGCCCACGCCTAAGTCGAAGGCGGTATATACGGCTGAAGCGCCATCGTACGGAACGCTACCTATACGGCCGTCAATCTCTGCTTGCGCCAGCTGCTTGCCAAATACTGTACCTGTCTTGCTTGTGAGCGGTTGGCCTAGCCATACATGAGCGTACATATCCGGGTTATTTTCCTTCATGGCCTCGCGCTCTGCCTTTATTTCGTCGGATAGCAAGTTTTCTACCGCGTCAGAGTTGATATGCAGCACATAACAGTTGCCTTTATCTCTGTAGGCGTCCTCGACTAGCTCTTTTACAGGGTCATGCTCCGTCAGAGGGTTATACGTCCATATAATCTGGCTGCCCTTTTTACGGATGGTCGGAATAAGAGTGTTGATACTCTCCGCGGATACGCTCTGCGCCTCCTCTACCCAGCACCAGTCCACGCCCTCGAACGATTTAATTGTCTGCGCGTTGTTGTGTAGGCCCTTAAAATGAATCTCCGAGCCAGTTTTTAGGTTGCGCAGCTCCTTGTCTAGCACTTGCCAGTCTTTTAGGCCGTATTTCGCCACCAAATCGCCCAGAAGGGCTTTTACTGAATCGTCCATAGAGTTTTGAAACTCGCGCGTACAAAGCCCGCGTAGGCGCGTGTGTGAGCCTAAAACGAGCCTTGATAGCGCCACTTGATACGACTTGCCGGAAGAACGGCCGCCCTTATATACCAAATGCCGCCATTGTTGGCTCGGTTGGAATAACTCGCTATATTGCGCTGGTATATCTAGTTTTACTACCTCCGCCATATTTTACCCCTGTTCGTATATCTTATTTTCGATGTTGAATAGCGCTTTTGCGCGCCTTTTCTGTAGCTCCGCCTGGCACTCCGGCTTTTCTACTTGCAAGTCCAGCAAATCTGCGTAATAACGGTATAAACTCGATCGCCACTTGCCGTTTTGCAGGTCGGTGTTTGTGCTGCATGAGTTGTAGTTGTTTCTGTTCCACTTGACTATCCCTTTAGCCATTGTTGCTACCGTTTCTACGTTGTCTAGTTGCGCTATATGCTGCGTTATATCCTCCATCAGCGTATTTTCCGGGAATGGAACTACCTTTGAGCGTTTGATGCACTTAGTCCAGCAGGCTACACTCTCGTTATGCACTATTTTTTCTACCGAATCTTGGGCGCTACAGTCGTTTAGTATTTCTTCGCCGTCTTTGCACCAGTAGTAGCTAAGGCGCACCAAGTCCGGGCGGTTGTTTTCTTCTATAACTCGGTATATCTCGGCCAAGCACATATCGTCAGCCAAGCTGTCGTCCGAATCTAGGAATAAAACGTAGTCACCACTAGCAAAAGCTAGCCCCTTGTTTCTCGCTCCGCCGTTGTAAGCCTTGCGCTGGCACTCGCAGATAGTCAGATGTTTAATTTTGCCGATATACTCCCTAGCTATAGCTAGGCTGTTGTCGGTCGATTGGTCGTCTATAAAAATAACCTCGTGCGAATCAAATTTTTGCGTTGCGATGCTCCCTAAACACTTATGCAACCAAGTAGCGTTATTGTAGTTCGGAATAATGATGCTAAAAATCATAGCTTGCCTTCTAAAACTCGATGCCAGATTGGCGCTACGCCAGGCTTGTACGCTTCTTTTGGCTTCGGTATTTTCTCTACAATCTGTTTTACTTGCTCGTCCGGTATATCGTCGGCCAAAATATAGCCGTTCTCGCCGTTTTTAACCAGTTTGCGAAACTCCGCCAAGTCCGATACAATAACCGGCACTTTTCGCTGTAGGGCTTCGCGTACGCTGTAGCAAAAGCTCTCTGAACGTGAAAGCTGGCACAGATAGTCTGCGCCGTCTAGTAGCGATGTGGCATATACACTCGGCTTGATTGGCACAATATGATCATTGGCCAAAAGCTCGTCTGCCTGGGCGTACTGCTCGATAGCACTTGATAGCCATATAACGTAATTGTCGGTGTACTTCTGTAGCTTGTCGGCTAGTATTTTAAGTCGGTCTATCCCTTTTTCTTCGGTTGCTCGGCTCAAAACTACAATTTTAAGTAGTTTCTTCGGCTCTGGCATAAGGTTTGGCACTACTATAGATTTTCTGCCTTCTTCGCGCTCCAGGGCTTCTTTTGCAGTTGGCGATACTGCCAAGTATTGGCTAATTCGGTCGTTATCTTGGTAGTAAAAACGGCCGTATTTTTCTACCTTTTTAAGCGTTGTAAGGTCGCTGTGGACTTGTTGGTATACTTTGTCGGCCTTGATGCGGTCTAGGGCTAGTACGCTATCGCTATGCTGTAAAATAGCTACGTCTGCTTCTAGCGTTTCTTCGCCTAAAACGTATACATCGTGCCACTTTGCCGTCGCTATAAGCTGGCTAGTAGCTGTCGCGTCTGCGTTCAGCGTTACGAAAGCTATATTTTTAGTCTTAAAATGCTCCGCAATGGCTCTGTTTGCTGTTTCTATGCCGCCAATTTTGTAGATCATGCTTGATATAAACAAAACTCGTTTGCCGGGCTTTGGCGGGTGTTCTATAGCTACTATTGTAGTTAGTCCGCGCTGGCACAATGAGCGTACGCGTTGCTCGTCCTCGATAGTAAACTTGCTGCCGCGTGTGTGCTGCGCTCCGGTGTACATATCCCCGAAGTCGCTAGTTACTTTTAGTGTGTATTTCATTTGGTAGTAGTTCCCTTAAAATTGCCTCTAAAACGTTTACTACGATGCTGTTGCCGGCCTGCTTGTATAATTGCGTGTTTGAGTTTATTTTTTCGGCCTTCTCAAAGTCGCTATCGTCGAAGCCCATAAGTCGCCAGCACTCTTTTGGTGTTAGTTTTCTAATTTTCATATCTTCCGTTAATACTGCCATGCTGTCCCCTGTTGCTAGTGTTTTTGCTACTCCGTGGCCTACGCGTCCGCGCCTTGTTTGGCTTTTGGGGTAGGCTAGGTCGATGCCATCCCCCCCCTCTGCCATGTCGTAGCCTTGTTTATTCGCTGTTTTTATCGGTATCATTTGTTAAAACTTTTGGCTCGGTGTTCCCGCCCTGACAAGTGCTAATTGTCGGTGCTGTTCCGTCCGTTCCATATACTCTTTTAAGTATGTCGTGGCCATTTATCGCTTCGACTCTGCCGACGATTCCGCTATAAAGTTGTCCGTTTGCCGGCTGCCGGCTCTCGTGGCGATCGTATGCGCCACTACTCTCTCTCTCTCTCGATTGGCTCGAACTTAAAG
>Ga0265301_10001224_pt1 | contig 34487 bp, 29 predicted proteins | sample AusTroGonzalo_MG_2_FD_193488 | JGI IMG/M metagenome (GOLD analysis project Ga0265301, IMG submission 193488) | Bovine rumen microbial communities from tropical cattle in Woodstock, Queensland, Australia - Gonzalo_04 | ecosystem: Host-associated > Mammals > Digestive system > Stomach > Rumen ... | reverse complement strand
GGAACAGCAGGATCGTCGTGATGCCTACATGACTGCTGGGGAAGGCGGCTGTGGGACGTTCGCCTGTGGCATGGGCACTTGCAACACACTGGTAAAAGAACCCGTCGCTATAGCCAGGCATGGTCATCATTTCGTCGTGGGTGGCGAAATAGTCGTGGAGGTTGGGAAAGATGCCTTGGGCAATGTTGTCAAGACCTGCTGCCTCGTAGTAATATTGTGGTCCTGTAACAGGCAGGAAGATGAAGATGACATAGTATAGGAAGAACGAGGCGAGGATGACGAACACGGCACGGTTGAACTCGGTGAATCGCCAGAAGAAATAAAACAACGTCACCACGGCAATCAACGGGAAGTAGGAGGCATAGCCCAGATGCATCAGTTCGCTGAACACGGGGTTGGTGATGGCTTGGGGGAAGAGTAGGGCAGGCTGACACCCGAACAACTGTTGCTCATAACCCGCGAAGAGATGGTCGAGGTTGGGCAGGATCTTGTTCAGTTCGTAGGTGTCTGGATACCACCAGGAGAGTAAGGCCAGTTGTACGCCGATCCTGCATAAGAGGGTGAAGCGACAGGGGATCATCCGATAGACCGCCCACATGGCTGCTGTCAGGGCCAGTACTTTTATCCGTCCGTAGATCAGTGTCTCAGGGTTCTGGATCTTCGTATAGGTGAAAAGCACAAACAACAGGGTCAACACCCAATAACCAAGGATAACCCACTCCACCGTGAGCAGCCCCTTGATCGGCTTCTTTTCAATCTTGAAAATATCCTTAATGCTCAATGTTTAATCTTTAATGTTTAATGTCTATAGCCATCCGTTATCCTTATACCATTTGATGGTGGTTTTCACACCTTCCTTCAACTGCACCTTTGGCTCGAAACCTAACTCACGACGGGCAGGTTCGATGTCACATCGCCAGTTGCGCTGCTTCAGGATATTGTATTTGTCATTGTTCAGGGCCGTCACCTTACCCGTCAGCCTTCCGACGTACTCGCCAAAGAAAGTGACGATGCGCAGTACCCAGACGGGAGCCGTGATGCGGATCCACCAGGGACGTCCTAACTCTTCATGGATCAGGTCACTAAAGGTTGTGCTCTGATATACCTCACCGTCGGAGAGGAAATACTTACGACCAATGGGAGAAATGGTTTCTCCTGTTGTCGGGGATTTGCAATCCCCGACCTCCAGTGCGAGGAAGATGGCCTGTACCACATCCGTGACATAAACGAACGTGATGTCCTGGCGCTGGTAGCCTACGGCGAAGTCGCTGTGCTGTTTGATGCTCTTGGCCATGATGAAGTAGTCCTTTTCCCTCGGACCATAGACACCCGTCGGCCTTAATATAATATAAGGTATGCGTGAGCCCAGTGAGTCGAGATATCGCTCTGCCTCCAGTTTACTCCGTCCGTATTCGGTATTCGGCTGTGGCGTGTCCGTCTCACGGATCTCGTCGTAGGGCATCTTCTCCTTAATGGCACCGAAAACGCTGAGGCTGCTCACAAAGACAAATCGTTTCAGCGGCATCTGCAACGCGATAAGAGCGTCTGCGAGGTTCTTGGTTCCCTCTGTATTGATGCGACGGAAGTCTGCCTTGTTCAGACACTTCGTCACACCAGCGGCATGCACCACGTAGTCGAACTGATGACCGCGCAACTGCTCCACGAGTTGTTCCTTCGACGAGAGGTTCAACTCGATGAAGTTTATCCGCTCATCTTGCAGGTATGCCTTCGAACTGCTCTTGCGTACGGCGGCCCATGTCTCAAAACCCCTCTTCAGGGCTTCCTCCACGATAAATGAGCCGATAAATCCGCTCGCACCAGTGATTAATATCTTCATTTCCCTTAATTTTGCGTGCAAAGGTACTACTTTTTTTTTATTTAACCTTTTTACCCTTTTACCTTTTTATTTTTTTTACTATCTTTGCCAAAAACTTATAAGCAATCAAGTCTATGGGAAAGAAAAAAGGAGGAAAAAGGTTAGGGAAGAAACAGGTCAGCGAACTGCTGCAGAACCTCTTCCAGCATCATCCGAACGAGACATTCTCGTTGAAACAGATATTCAAGGTACTTAAGTTCGATACCCATCCGCTGAAGATGCTCGCCATCGACACGATGGAGGAGATGGCGTGGGACGACTTCCTCTCGAAGGTCAGCGACAACAGTTACCGCCTGAACCTGAAGACACAGGTACAGGAAGGTGTGTTCCGTCGCAAGGCCAACGGCCGCAACTCGTTCTTGCCAGATGATGGAGGTACGCCCGTGTTCGTGGCAGAGCGTAACTCGATGTCTGCCCTGGATGGTGACCGTGTGAAGGTGTCGTATATGGCCCGTCGCGACAAGCATATCAAGGAGGCGATGGTCATCGAGATCGTGAAGCGCGCCCACGACCAGATTGTGGGTCGGCTCCGTGTGGAGAAAGACTGGGCCTTCCTCGTGCCTTCCGACAGTACCTTCGTGCATGATATCATCATCCCCAAGCGCAAACTGAAAGGTGGTAAGACGGACGATAAGGCGGTGGTAAAAGTGGTGCAATGGCCTGATGCCGAACATAAGAACATCATCGGTTCGGTGGTGGATATCCTGGGTAAGACAGGTGACAACAATGCTGAGATGCATGCCATCCTCGCACAGTACAACCTGCCGTATAAGTATCCGAAGAACGTGGAGGAGGCAGCCGAGAAGATCGATGCCACCATCACGCCACAGGAGATTGCCCGTCGTGAGGACTTCCGCGAGGTCTTCACCTGTACCATCGACCCCAAGGATGCCAAGGACTTCGACGATGCCCTGAGTATTCGCAAACTGGAGAGTGGACTCTGGGAAGTAGGCGTACATATCGCTGATGTCTCCCACTATGTGAAGGAAGGCTCCGTCATCGATAAGGAAGCCTATAACCGTGCTACGAGTATCTATCTCGTCGATCGTACCATCCCCATGTTGCCAGAGCGCCTCTGTAACTTCATCTGTTCCCTCCGTCCCGATGAGGAGAAACTCTGTTATAGTGTGATCTTCCAGATGGACGACGAGGCGAATGTGAAGAAATGGCACCTCGCTCATACCGTCATTAAGAGTAACCGTCGCTATGCCTACGAGGAGGTACAGCAGATTCTCGAGGATAATGGTGTGAAGGACGGAATGGGTGAGCCAGCCCCTCCTGCCACTAAGAAAAATCCCTACAAAGGTGAGAACGCCAACGAACTCATCAAACTTGACGCCCTTGCCAAGAAACTGCGTGCTGCCCGTTTCAAGAACGGCTCCGTGAAGTTCGACCGTGAGGAACTGCACTTCGACATCGACGAGAAAGGTAAGCCCGTAAAGGCCTACTTCAAGACCTCAAGAGATGCTAACAAACTGATTGAGGAATTCATGTTGTTAGCGAATAAGACGGTGGCAGAGAGCATCGGCCGTGTGAAGAAGGGCGTGAAGGCTAAGACCTTGCCCTACCGTATCCATGACCAACCCGATCCCCAGAAACTCGAGAACCTGCGCCAGTTCGTGGCAAAGTTTGGCTATAAGGTGAAGACCAGCGGTACGAAGGGTGCCATCACGAAGTCGCTCAACGCTCTGATGTCGGATGCCGAGGGTACCCGTGAGCAGAACGCCATCGAGACGGTGGCCCTGCGGGCGATGATGAAGGCTAAGTATAGTGTTCATAATATCGGACATTATGGACTGGCCTTCGACTACTACACTCACTTCACTTCACCCATCCGTCGCTATCCCGATACGATGGTGCACCGTCTGTTGACAAGATACCAGGAGGGTGCCCGTTCTGCCAATAAGGACAAGTACGAGGAGTACTGTGAACACTCTCTGACATGGAACAGGTCTCACAGAATGCTGAGCGCGACTCCATTAAGTATAAGATGGTGGAATTTATGGCCGATAAGATCGGCAACACCTACGATGCCCATATCTCTGGTCTCACTTCCTATGGTATCTATGCCCAGATCGATGAGACGCATTGTGAGGGTATGATCCCCATCCGTGACTTAGGAGATGACTACTACGACTTCGACGAGAAGAACTTCATGATCGTGGGTCGTCGTCATCATACCAAGTACCAGTTGGGCGATCCCATCCGTATCCAGGTGGCTCGTGCAAACCTCGAGCGCAAACAACTCGACTTCACTCTTGCGGAATAAAGGCGACTATGACTACAATGATGTTGTAATCAGTGCCTTACGTTCACGCGTACCTAATTATTCCTTGCGCGCGAGAAATGTTAAAATTGATATTCATGCATAAAAAATTCCGTTTTTCTCTTGGAGGGAAACGGAATTTTTTCTTATCTTTGCAGCCGCAAATGTTTAAAAAATAATCTATCACAAAAAAGAAATGAAACAAGAAACCCATCATCGTTTAGTCAGTCGCAGCACGACGCAGTTGAAGATGTAGCTTAGGCTATGGTCTGATAATTGTGTCCGTGTATATAGACTAAATGACTAAGATGGTCAGGTGTTCTTTGACATTTTGTTACAACAGCGTTTTGTGATAGAGACTTCGAGTAAATCTCTGTGAACCTTACTGGGCAATTGCTTCGGCGTTGCCCAAATACCTTTTGCGCCCTAACTGAAAGGGCTTTTTGACAACATTACACAAACAATTCAACCATTTTGATGTATGGCAAAGAAACAAATTGAACAGCCAGAAGATGATTTTGACAAATTGATCCGGGAGTTTATTGATAGCAAAATCAATGAGGGAGACACCCCGGATGACGCACAAACAACAGATGACCTTGATAATCAGACCAACGACAACTTTCCTTTCCCTAAGGAGATCGATGACAGGGTCGCAGATGCCATGATAAACGCTGACCGCGAAGACGGAAACTACCAAAGAGACGTTGCCTCAGTCTCTGTGGAAGTGGGCAAGGGCTGTGATAAAAGCGTCTGGTGGAACGCCCCCGTTACCATTACCTTCAAGCCGAAACCACGAGTCCGCCTCCGTCAGTTCCGCTTTCAGTGCTATATCTACGATGAGGCTTACTACCCCGTTTGTTGCAGTTCTGGTCATTCCAGTTTTCCCAATCCGCGAAGCAAGAACCTGACCATGGAGATCTCCTGCAACAACATCTGGACGCCAGGCAACTACATCCTGCTGATCCACGACAGTTGTGGTTCCTCCGTTATCCGAATCGAGTTTAACCTCGACAAGGACATGAAGGCCGCACTCAGAGAACCCCACTTTTGCCATTATGGCGATATTGAGGACATTCTCGTCGGTTGTATGCAGGATACAGATGAATGCTGGCCGTTTGTGGCTGGAAGGCCAGGAATGGTACAGTTCCGAAAGAAAGCGTTGGAAGCCCGTAGGCTGGTGCTTTACAACGAGGTACGCAAGGAGAATGAGTTGGGTGAGATGAAGGACATCGAAAACCTACTTATCTGCATGCGTAACCAAGACATCAGCAAGGATATCCTGACAGACTTCATGCGAATGATGATCCTCGATGGAAACACCACTTGCACAGACTGCTCCACACTTTTTGATTTGGCTTACAACAATCCCTACGAGCCACTGACAGAACTGCTGAGCGATCCTGCTCCGAAGATGCTCTGCCTCACCCATCTGAAGGAGTTGACTACTACCAACGGAAAGGTGATCATGCGGAAGATCATAGATAAGGTACGCGATTCCCATGGCAACATCCCCCTCTGGCTTTGCGGCTCCCGTCAGGAGATCGACGAAGTGTTAGGGCTCTTCCCCTCATTACGCGACTTCTTCCTTGGGGATTGTTACGTCGAGCAACAGCCTTATACGGCCTTCGAACTTGTTCAGGCTTTCCTCCAAGAGATGGTGAGGGAGCAGATGCAGCCCAATGTGCTGGTGAAGGATCAACTCGCACGAGCCGTCCTCCAAGGCTATGAGCAAGGAGTCCTGACTACCTGGACCATGGCAGACATCCATCGCTTCGTGGTTGAGGAGGTTCGTCCCCGTTACCTCAGCAGGGCTATGGATGATATGCTGGATGATTTCCAAGCACTTCTTCGTGAGGAGGACATCCCCTTTGAAAAACTCACCAGCGGTTCTTCGGCCTTCGACGAGAGTGTCCGCGAACTCAACGAGATGGTCGGCCTCGAGACGGTGAAGGAGGGTATCATAACGATGGCCAATCAGGCCCGTCTCTTTTTGGAGCGCCGTCGCAGGGGACTCAAGAACAGCAACAGTATGATCTTCCATACCATCTTTACGGGTAATCCAGGAACGGGTAAAACCACTGTGGCCCGCAAATTAGGTAAGATCTACAGGTCGTTGGGCCTACTCTCCAAGGGAGAGGTGATGTCTTTGGATCGCACCCGTCTGGTGGGCCGATATATCGGTGATACGGAAGAGAATATGAAGAACATTCTCGAGGAGGCCAAGGGTAATGTGCTCTTTATCGACGAGGCTTATACCCTCTACGATGGAGCCAGCGATCGCAAGGACTTCGGAGCACGCGTCATCGACTCGTTGCTCACCACCCTCTCGCAGCCGAATCCTGACATGATGGTGGTCTTCGCGGGCTATCAGAAGGAGATGGAGGCCATGCTCAATACCAACCCGGGTTTCTCGGGCCGGTTCCCCTACCGCTATCAGTTTGACGACTACTCTGCTGATCAGTTGATGGAGATCGCCTGCCACCTGTTGGAGCGCGATGAGTATATCCTCTCCGATGAAGTGGTTGAGGCCATGCAGGATGCGATAGACGAGGCGCTCAGTCTGAAGTCACCCAACTTCGGTAATGCCCGCTGGATCGATCAGTTTGTCAACAACGGCATCATCCCCGCCATGGCAGACCGCATCTACGCCACAGGCTGCAAGGACTTCCAACGGATTGAGATCTCCGATATCCAGAAGGCCTTCGAGAAGTTCAAACCCAAAGCCACCGAGCTGAAGCCCACCCGCCACAGGGTCAAGGGCTTCAGCGCCTGATGGCGCCAAGAAACAATTCAAGCACAAGAAAATGAGACGAAGATTTCATGATTTTCGGGTGTGCAGCTGCTCACCCGTTGAAGGAATGACTTTTATGGATGCTCCTACGTTGAAGGCACTTGTCTATCGTGAGATCCACCCTATCCGTTGTGCATCGACCTGTGGTCGAAAGGCTCAGAAAGCCCTCTACTTGGGTGACCTTCTCGTTGAGGCCCATCATCCGATGTGGGCGTGGGATATTTGGGAGTGGACCATCGGCGAGATCCACGATAAAGACTATGATGATTGGATAGGTGTCTGGTTTAATCCAAAGTATGTCAGTTACAATGATGTCATCTCCAATGGTATCTGCGAGATCCTTGGCAAACGCATCGACGATGTACGCCACCGCGAAGGCTGGGGAGAGGCCGAGGGACGCGTAAGTTGGGAGTACTGGGCTGGTGATGGCTGGTATGGCAGTTTGGAACAGGAGTGGTACGACAATGATTGGGAGTATTGGCGCGAATATTTTATCAATCTTCGTGAGGAGGCTTTAGCCGAGCAGAAAACTGAGCGTATTTTTCGCGAAGGACAAGGCGACTTACCACCTCAGGCGCAAGATTTCTTCTATTACTGGGAGGATTTCGATCCTTTAGAGCAGAATCTCTACTTCAAAGTCGATGACTGGGATGACTGCCCTTCTTAATGATAATAAAAACAATGTAAATCAGTTAAGCTTATGTATTCAGAATTATTTAGGAAAGACAACAACAGTATTGTAAAGTATCTCCAGAAACTGGGAGCAAACAAGAAAATCTATTCAGAGTGTCGTCATGGCATTGGCCCGCTTTTCCCGGAAACAGAGAGTTATATCTATGCGACGGAAGAGGAAATCGTTATCATCCTCATGGACTCAAACAAGAATCCCATAACTGCTGAGAAAGACGATATGGCCTGGGACTTAGCACTCACCTGCGAGTTGTTCAGAAATCGTTTCCAGCGCCTCAGCAAACACGTCCCTAATATCTATGGTGTTTTGCTCACGGCAGATAACGTGGTTGACTTTGATGAGATGCAGCCCGTCTGGAATATCGTCGATATCGCAGTCATTGGTGGCGTGAAAGGTCTGGATCATCTTACTCTGCCAGTCAATACGGATAGTCAACTGTCCATCGCCTTCCCCCTCATCTTCCTCTATGAGGCCGAGTTTACTGAGGCCGACTATGCCTATGCTGAGTATAGTCTGATCTCTCTTGTTGATCCCGATATTTCTCAAGACGATCGGGATGAAGAAATGAACTACCTGCGTGAAGAATTTGGATTAGAAATGTGATTCAAGCGAAAAAGCGAGATTTTCTTGGAGAGAATCGGGATTTTTCTTATCTTTGTCGCAGATTATTAAAAACCTTTGGTCTTCTGAAAGAGAGTTCTACGATAAGAATCCTGTTGGTCTGGGTGATGCTGTTATGCATCCCCAGCCTGACCTTCGCACTTGGTAGAAATGCGAAGTATCCTGCCGTCTGTGTGACAACCACCAATCTGAATGTCCGCTTATCTGACCACGCTAATGGTACGATTGTCAATACATTGCCTAAAGGAACCCCGATCAAAGTCAAGGGCCTGACGGCCAACGGATGGGCACAACTCGAAGATAAATACATGACAGTCTATTGCTCTGCGGATTATTTGGAGTATGTAAAGCCATTGGACGACCCTGCTCAGTCGAAGCCTTCCAGTCTGTCTGGATCAACCAGTAACCGTAGTGGAATATTGTACTGGGATATCTGGGTATGGTTGTTATATACGTTCATCGCTCTCATCGTCCTGTTTATCATTCAGAAGTTATTGCTGTATTTCTTTGCGATCCTGAGTGTGCTGTTTTATAGGTTATACCTTATTATATCATTCCCTTTCTATGTCCTTAATGCGCTTCAGCGTTATCTGGCCAAGCCTTGGCGCCCTTTCTATAAAAAGAATAAGGGTGACGACCTTGATAATGAGAAAAAGCGCCAAATGTTTGAACTGATAAAGATTCCCCTTTACTTCCTGCTGACCCCCTTGCGCCTTTTGAATGCAGCCTATTACAACCTCATCGTGCATTGCTGTTTTGAACTGTTCAATTACACGATTGAGGTCATTCTGCCTGCCAATAAATGGGAGGGTGGCAGCAATTTCGTCTTTGGAATCATTATGATACCATGGCGAATCGTCAAGTATCTGGTATGGCATGGCTCTCTTACCTTGATAGAGAGTTGCGTCTGGACGGTGATAGATACCTTCGTTCCGGCCTTGACCCTCTATCATGGTACGGATGGAGATGCTGCGGAATGTATCACTCAGGGACCTGGGCGCACATGTTCCAGAACGTGGTACACTGGCGTTTGGAATGTCGGTGGTGGCAACTTCGCGGGCAATGGCATCTATTTTGCCCCAGTCCGAAGTACCGCCTACCATTATGGCAGTGGTTCAGTGATCGTCTGCCGTGTCTCGCTGGGCCGAACACTTGATCTGGGCTTAGCACCCAAATACGTTTATGACCAGTGTGGCCATGCCGATGCCATTGGGGCGACAGAGTGGGGACTTGAGAATGGTTATGTCACTGGTGAATGGTGGCGAGAGGATTGTGACTGGTGGGAGTACTGCATGTATGACTGGCAGAATCGCTATAACCACAGTTGGCGCATCCGTCCGCTTTATGTTCTTGATACTGAAGCAGAGTGTTTCCAGCGCATCCCTGGCGGCATGGCCCATTGGTTATTCCGCTGGATGGCAGTTAAAGATATGTATGATCATATAACTAGGCAATGCAGCCAGCATATTTATTAAAGACCATCCGTTCCTCTTCCTTGAGCATTTTGGCAAAGTCGAGGTTCATGTCGTGGAATTCCTTCATCAGGATTTTGTTCTCTATGAAAGTTTCTGTGGCCCTTTCAAGATTCTGGCGGAGTAGTTCACGATCAGCCTCAATGTCTTGCAGCATTTCCGTATGAGTAGCCACCGTTTCATAGATGGTGTATAGATTTCTCCTGTTATCAGCTTCATTCTTGCCTTTCGGGTCAATATGGTTTCTTAGGAAAGTTTGGAGTATCTTAGCTCCTATATCCCCTCTGAAATAGCGACGATTTGAGGTCGAAAAGAATAGTCCGATAACTTCCATTTGGTTCAATCCCATCCTACTGGCTATGATCTGGAAGAGATAGATCTCCTGAGGTGCAGCATATTGGTCAGCTCCGATAAGCTGTATGAGATTCCTCAAATATTCTTCTCTTCCTTTTCGATCTTTGGGCATTTCCTCTTGTACTCTGTTGTAACGACCTTGAAGGCTTTCCATTAATTTGGTCTCGTCAATACCTTCCAGATGGCATATTGCGCTCATGGCCTCTTTCTCCTCATTCGTGATTTGTCCGTCGGCGATGGCCATGGCTGTCAAGTCACGAGCCAACTTGAATTGCGGTTCTGTAACTACAGTTAAAAAGCGGTTGATGATACTCATTTGATAATAATGTTTATATTCCTCTTGCACTTATTTTGTCACATTGGTGTAAACAAGACCAGAGTCTAGTGCTCTCATTGATGTCCTCTTTGGGAACATGATGCATGTGTCGGCTGATGGCAAGGCGCTCATCCTCATGGAGATCAAAGCCAAGAACATCCAATAGGTCAACAGAACGCTGGCCGTGATGATGATGGGCAACAGCGTCGTAACCAGATAAATGAGAGGTGCATATATCGTGGAAAAGGGCTGCGATACGACAACTCTCGTCAGACAGTTCTGGCGCCATGGTTCTCATCTTTTTGTAAACATCAAGAGAGTGTTCTGCCAGCCCACCTTCAAATCGATGATGATGATGGCAATGAGCTGTGAAGTAGTCGCTCTGATGCAAATAAGCGATTACGTTGCTGATGCCCTCACGGTTTACGTCACTCAACAGGGAAATGATTTCTGTTTTGGTATGTTCTACCATAACCTATTAATAATTGTACAGGTTGGTTTTGTCGTTTTTATCTGTAGGATTATCTTTCGTAGGAATCCTGTCCACTTTCTCCAAACGGTAACCTTTCTTCTTGTTTGTCGTATTATCAGCGGTTGGAATTTTATCTACCTTTTCCAAACGGAATCCATGTTTGCTCTTTGTAGGGGTGTTGGTCGTTGGAGTATTGTTAACTTTCTTCTGTCTGTAACCTGTGCTTTTGGGGGTATATGAGGGCTTCGGTGCTGAAGAGCTTTTTACAGGTGGGGTATAGACAGGCTGAGGCTCTTCTTTTTCAACGGGAACCTCTGTCTCATCAACTACGCAGCATCCCATGTCCTCTTCTTCATCGACGACATTTTCTATAAATTTCTCTTTTTGAGATGGAAAATAGGTGAAGGGATCCCAATGTTTAAATGTTGAGATTAGTCTCACGACACACCAGATAGTAATAGCAAAAGCAACAACTATTAAGACCGTAAAACGGGCACTGTTGGCGATATCTTTTAAGACAGACTTTGAGAAAAGCCAATGGCGGAAACCGCCATCAATATGTTGTGCGAGACCTGTCCTGAAATTAAACACATAAATTGGCCTTATACGCCATGGATGATTGTATCTGTTCTGCCAGTCAAACATGCAGTATTCCCAGTAGCCGCAGTCATTCCACCATTCACCAGTTGTATAACCCTCTTCCATGGCATAATTGTTAATAACAGCATGGTTTCCGCCATACCCCGTATTCTCGTGGACATATGCTGGCGCAAAACGATAGTTAAGGATCTTTCCTAATGACACACGACATACGATCATCACAGGGTTATTGTCGCTGAGCCGATAGCCATCGCAGGCATATCCCTTGGCAGTCCTTCTGCTTGATCCGAAATAGACACCAGCACCCGCCCATCCATCTCTACTTGCACTGAATGTTCCATCCGTCCATTTGCGGGAATAGGCTTTGTTCCAGTCGTTACCTACAATGGCCTGTGCAGCCGTCAGGTCAGTACCATGATACATCGTGATGGTAGGAATGAAGATATCGATAACAGTCCACACGGCAGCCTCTATCAGCACAAGACAGCCATGGAAAATGGGGTATTTGATCAGTCTGACAGGGAACCACAGAATCCATCCGATGAAATCACCTTTACCTTCCTTGTAACTGCCAGGCACAAACACTTCAAGTATCAGATCATAGAGTTCTGTTATGCAATAGACGAAGATGTTGTAGATGATGGCATTGATCAGTCGAAGTGGAGTAATAAGGATATATAATACGATCTCTATAGGATAGAGCCAAGGAAGGAGCGCATCCCTAACACTATAAGAGATATAACCTTTCGATATATAACGCCAAGGCTCCATCAGAATATGCTGCAATCGGTTCAAAAACCAGAATGGGAAAGAAATAATTCTATATGCGTATTCAAAGATGTTCGCATAATCTGCCCCCCATGACTCCAGTACGATTTTCGACCCTATAAAGATAGCGAACCAAAAACCTACCCAGCCTCCAAGACTTGGATTGTCGAACCACCACCAGAACAAAAGGGCTCCAATGCCTGCAAATGTTCCGACAAAAGCCGCAATTACCATAAGTTGCTCCCTAAAGGCATATGCGATGAGCGCGACTATAATCCAGAATATGACGATAAACATAGTTGTTGTTTAATCAATTACGCAAAGATATGAATTTATATCTGTAACCGCAAATATTTTATTGTTTTTTATAGTTTCAACTACAAAATGTATTCTGCGACCGCAGGAATGTAAATGAATCGTAAATAATCAGCATTAATGTTACATCTTTGGAAAAAAATGACTATCTTTGTGGCAATATAAATATTAAGGTGTTATGACAGTACTATCCAATAAACAACATATCGGCAAATACGAGGTAAAGCGCCTGATTAAGGAGAACCGCTATTGTGAGACCTATCGAGTAGAGGATGAAAACCAGGAACCATTCTTCCTGAAAATATTCGTGTTGAAGAATACCCCAACAAAGATGATTGATAGTGACGGGTGGCTTCGCTTAATTAATATCTCGAAACGCCTTAATCATAAAAACATCATATCATTCGTGGAATGCGGAACCTACGAGACAGAAGAAACAGGCATTTGCCAGTATGTGGTGACGAACTACTGTAACGGAGAACTTCTGGCTGACAAATTGCAGCGCCAAGGAAAGTTGCCATTGGATGAGGCAGAACGCATCTTCCAAAACATTCTCGACGGACTGAAATATATGCATCAGCAGGATATTCTGCACAACGACATTACTCCCCGGAATATTATGTTGTCGGAGCGGACAGGTGAGGCAGAACTTATTGATCTGAGCCACGTTTCAACATACGTAAATGGTGCCCCTCCATTCGATACTTCCGACCTTGATGTGAGTTACCAGTCATTTGCAGCCAATATTGGTCTTTACAATCGCAGTTCCGATTTGTTTTCGGCTATAAGTGTCTTATATACGATGCTGACAGGACGTGTACCTTGGGATGTCACATTCCCGGAAGACGCAGACCGCAAGAAACGCATTCAGATTGCAACAGAAGCCCGTCACAAACCTCTGCCTTTAGAAGGTGTAGAAGCCCCCATCAACATCCTCAAAGTCTTAAGGTTAGGCAATGTTATCAGTGGCTCATGTTCTTATAAAAGTGTTAATGAACTGCGTAAAGACATGCAGGATGAGGACGACAGGCCCATAGCACAAGATTCAGTGTCAGACAACGCCTCTACGCAAACCAAATCCACCCCAGATAATGCCCTGGAACTGGATATACAGAAAGGTGGTGGCAACGGCTTTAAGGATATCGCGGGTATGGATCAATTGAAGCAGATGCTGACGCAGAAGGTGATTTTTATCCTGAAAGACAAGGAGAAGGCAACTAAATATAAGTTGACTCCCCCTAATGGCATGCTGTTCTATGGTCCCCCAGGATGCGGTAAGAGTTTCTTCGCCGAGAAATTCGCCGAAGAGACAGGCTTCAATTTTATGCTGGTAAAAGCCAGCGATCTGGGTAGCATATATATTCATGGCTCACAAGGGAAGATTGCAGAACTTTTCAAGAAGGCCGAGGCCAACAAGCCTACCATCATTTGCTTCGACGAGTTTGATGCCTTTGTTCCCAACCGTTCGAATACAGGTGCTGAACATCAGGCTGGTGAGGTAAATGAGTTCCTGAGTCAGTTAAACAACTGTGCCCAGCGTGGAATATTCGTCATTGCCACGAGTAACAGACCTGACATGATAGACCCTGCAGTACTTAGGACTGGACGCATTGACAAATTGGTATATATTCCCATGCCAGATAAGGATGCCCGTCGGGAGATGTTTAAGATTCACCTCAATGGTCGTCCTTGTGAGGATTTGGACATGGAACACCTGGCTGAACTGACTGACGGCTACATTGCCAGTGACATCGCATATATTGTCAACGATGCCGCTATGGGTGCTGCTTTCAGCGACAAACCCATTACCCAGCAACTGTTGGAAGAGACTATCAGCAGTATTCACCCATCCATTAGCAAAGATGTCGCCAACAGTTACGAGAATTTGCGCCAGAAGATGGAAGATACCGACACGAGGAATAGCCGTCCGAAGATAGGATTTATCAAGTAACATTATTATAACTAAAAACTTACGATTATGAACTTAAAAGAATTGATGTTGAATTACCTCCGCGAAGAGGGATTCTGCCCCCAAGAAACCGAGTTTGGTATCGCATTCAAGTGCGAAGGTCTCAATTTCCTTTTCTTCTATGATTCGGAAGACGATGAGTATTTCCGTCTGATGATGCCAGGCATCTTTGATGTCACAGAGGAAAACCTTCCCGTTGTATTGCAAGCATTGAACAAGGTCAATTCCGAGATTAAAGTAGTGAAGGCTTACACTCCTGTACCCGAAGAAGTATGGCTTGGTTTCGAGGTGATTGTCGATAGCACCCCTGTCATAGCAGATTTTGTTCCTCGTGCTCTCGCTATGCTACGTGCTGGTCAGCGGAAGTTCTACGAGGCCATTCAGCAAGGATGATTGTTCTTACACAAAGGTTTGATGCTCTGTTCTGAAAGGAACAGGGCGTTTTTGTTTGCCCTCAAATATCTTTTTTGTTAATACTCACCAAGAATGAATGATTTTGAGAATTCCGCAACCGCCTAATTAAGTAACTTCAAAGTTCAAGAAATACTCAATGATGGAAACGATCTTCTAACTCATGCATACGCTGTATAAGTTTATTGAATGGAAGTGCAGTCCCATTATAGATCATGTGCTCCATCATATATTTGTAGTCTTCTTCCCAAACCGATAGAACATCATCGGGTGGAGTTAGGCGAATTTCCTTTCGTAAGTCCTTGGTGTAGTCAATGCCGTGAATGGACGAGAAACGAGCGCGATGGCGGTTGATGATGTTCCATAGCTCATCATCCTTAACAGCCTGTAAGGCAAATTTCTTGTCCATCATCTTCTCTATGTCGTAGAGGTGTCGCGATTTTCGCTCTGCTCTTTGGCATCGAGTAGTCACAAACATCTCATGCAGCAGGAATACCTTTTCAAGGAAAGTCTTTTCTGGCAGAGCGGTACGGATTTCTGAATCTGCTACATCTGTATCTATCGTGCTGAATTCGCGGGCTATCATGCTCTTTACCTTCGCTTTACCTGTTGGCTCTATGAGTGAACGTGAACTGACCTCCAGCATAACGATAGGCTTTACATAAGCATTTCCTATATTTGTTAGAGTATCCTCGAACAAAGACTTATACGATATATATAGCTGACGTGGTTCTGGATACGTCTTGTCGCCAATCCCATTGGGCTGGGCTTCTACAGAACACCAGCCGTCTAATCCTGCCTCAGTAATAGCGGTTTTCAAAGCCGCACAAAACTCGTTCAGTACAAACAGTGACGATTGTTTTCTCAGCCTCTTTATCTGCTTGACAGTAGGTTCGTCGCCTTCAAAGATGCCAAAGTTGCTGTCGTATGCAAGGTCAACGTCCTCAGACATTCGGCCTATCAAGTCCCAGACCTTGGAAAGACTGGATCCGCCTTTGAAAATAACCTTGTCTGCAAATGGCAACTGAAATACCAACTGCAGCACAATAGTAACCCATAAGTCTTTCTCTACCACAACGGCAGGCAAACCGGTTTTCAACGCAGTCTGCGTGATGAAGAGCTTCTTGCCCTCATCGTCTATCTCAAAATATTTGTTGCTCATATTGTTCTAAAATGAAGTCCTTAATCCATGCGGGCATCAGCCCTAAATCGTCTTTAATCTGTTCCAGAGGAATGTTCTGTAGGTGTTCTCTTGTCCTCTGAGTTTGCACGTCGGTGATGTTCTTCTTTCCGATGTCTTTTAGTGCGAACACCAGCATTTGCAGGAGCCTGTTCTGATAGGCAAGATTCTTTTGAGTGGTGTGTACGAACTTGATGGTATAGCCGTTAAGCATCTTGATGGTCTTTGATGCACCGTCAGTTAAATAGACAAGGTTCATGGGAACTTGTGTTGAGAATCCCAGTTTGTTCTGAGCGTATGCACCAGTAGGAACAATAGTTATCTTGTCCCTCTCAGCGATCCTTTCTGCTACTTGCTCGTAACTTGGATAAATGATTCCAAGACCATATTTCTCATCTGTCTTCGGATAATAATAGATACCCTGTGCCAGCCTCAGTATGATGCCTGCCTTCGTTGCCCTCTCAAGCACTTTCAGCACATGAGAAGTCTTTGTCCCCACCTTCGCTAAGTCCGAAGGAAAGAACACTTGCCCTGGTTCCATTCCAGCTATTTCCGTTGAAACTTTATTCGTCATCATACTCTTCAATTGTTAAAATCGTCGCAAAAATACAATAAATTCATGACACTTACAAATTATTTGCCTGTTTTTTGTTTATCTAGGAAATAATTCATATCTTTGCAGGGTACAATAACTAAAACCGTAAGGTATGTTTAAGATTTATATATCAGAATCATCCTACCAAGGGTCAGAACAAACGACTATTCCTCAAGTGCTGTTTACAGAAGAAAGCTTAAACAAGCGTTCATCTGCACCATTGCAATCCATGCAGCAAATAACGAAAGCCCTACAATCCTTCTCAGAGTCATTAAAGTCCCCCTCAATGGATCACAATTCATACAGCTATGCCATCAATGGCCAGCAAAAGTATCAGTGCTTAACCATAACAAATAGGTTAATTAAATAATTACTCAAGGAGCATGTAACAATTCAATGTAGGCTATTAAGTAAAACAACATAAAATGGAGAAGGATTATTTTGCATTCATCAGCTATCAGCTACAGGATGAGAGCTGGGCAAAGTGGCTTGCAGACCAGTTAGAACACTATCATCTGCCATTAACTCTATATGGGCGAGATGATTTACCCAAGGACTTGCGCCCGATATTCCGAGACATCGACGATCTGGTGGCTGGAAATTTTCCACAGCAGATACATCAGGCTTTGGAGAACTCGAAGAACCTAATCGTAGTGTGTTCTCCAAATTCTGCCAAGTCTCAATGGGTTAACCAGGAAGTGGAAGCTTTTATTTCCCTTGGCAGAACAGACCATATATTTCCCTTCATCGTCGAGGGAAACTCGCCATCAGAGTTCTTTCCTCCTGCATTACGGAATCTTCCCAAAGATGAAGAGCGTTTTGGAGGTGATGTAAGCAAGAATGGAAGAGATGCGGCCTTTCTCAAGATTGTTGCGGGAATGCTTGATGTCGATTTCAATTCTCTCATCTATCAACGCTATGAGAAAGAGAAAGCAGAGGAAGAAAGAAGAAAGCGAGAACAACATAACAATCTGGAACAAGAATCTCAAAAATTCAAGAACTTTGCTTTTATCAGCTATAGTCATGAAGATATAAAGCAAGCGGAGATGTTAGATAACTTCCTGTTAGAATTCCGTTTGCCCACCCAAGTAAAGGAAAAGCATCCGAATCTCAGAGATACTTTCCATGAAATCTTTCGTGACAATTCAGGAATGGGAGCTGCCACTGATTTAGACTTTGAAATAGAAAGGCAATTAGACCAGTCGGAATATTTAATTGTTATTTGCTCTCCAAATGCTGTAGAATCAGATTGGGTCAATAAAGAATTAGAGTATTTCAAATGTAAGCGAGGCTTGGAATATATCTATCCTTTTGTTGTTGATGGTATTGTCAATGCAAAATCTCCAAACGAAAGCAAAGAATGTATGCCAAAGGCATTAAGACCGTATAAAGGAAGGGCTGCAAATATATCTACATATAGTTTTGAACATGCAATAATTGAAATACTTGCTGCCATCTTAAATATTGAAGTCGACGAAATCTGGCAAAGACACGTCCGATTGGAGGAAGAACGCAAACAAAAGTTGAAAGAACAAAACGATCGACTGTTGATAGCACAAAGCCGATTCTTGGCAGAAAAAGCAAATAGTCTTGCTTCAGAAGGATATTCTTATACTGCCATGTTATTGGCTCTTGAGGCTCTACCCAAAGACATAAAAAAACCTAATAGACCATATACTCCAGAAGCAGAAAATGCTCTTAGAAATATTGCACATACCCATCGGTCTATCATTGAGGGACACGATCACAACGTAAACTACGCGACTTACAGCCCAGACGGAAATATTATAGCCTCTGCATCTACTGACAAAACAATACGTTTGTGGAATCCTACAACAGGAGAGTGCTTAATGACATTAACAGGACACAATAAGGGAATCTCTTCTATTATCTTTAGTCGCGATGGGGGGAAAATGGTTTCTACCTCCTGGGATAAAACCGTTATCGTATGGGAAACTGTTTCTGGTAAATGTCTCAACAAATTTCTTGGTCATAATGGACCAACAGAATATGCTGTATTTGATGGTGAAGGAAAGTATGTTATTTCCGCATCTCAAGATAATACTGCACGACTATGGGAATTGTCTTCTGGCAAATGTATCCACATCTTCAACGGACATAAGAATTCTGTTTACTGTGTTGATTGTAGTTCAAATGGGAAATTAATTGTGACAGGTTCAAATGATTGCACTATTAGAATATGGGAAATTGAAACAGGGCAATGCATAAAAATGTTAACTGGACATACTCATTGGATTAAATCCGTATCTTTCAGTAGTGATGGAACAAAGATACTATCAGCCTCAACAGATAATACCATTCGTTTATGGGACATTGAGACAGGGGAAATTATTATGACTTTAGAGGGGCATACAGATGAATGCACTACAGCATATTTCAGCCCAGATGGCAATAACATTGTATCAGCTTCACACGACAAAACTATCAGAGTTTGGGATGTCAAATCAGGGGAATGTTTACAGATATTAACTGGACATACAGATAAAGTCAATTCTGCGTCTTATAGTTCTGATGGGGAAAGTATAGTATCAGCATCTTCAGACACAACTATTCAGATTTGGAGAAAACCAAATGATTGCAAACATATATTTAGAGGCCATTATTTTAAAGTTGAATATGCATCTTTCAATCTTGATGCAAGTAGGATAGTCTCAGCTGCACGTGACAATTCTATAAAAATATGGGACACTATTAACGGAGATTGTTTAAGAACTCTAAAAGGCCATACTTATTATGTAGTATATGCTTCATATAGTTCTGATGGCAGAAAAATAGTATCAGCATCTTGGGACCAAACAATTCGGGTTTGGGATGCCATGAATGGTAATTGCCTATTAGAAATTCCAGGTCAATCCGGTAGTATTTACTATGCATCATTCAGCCCTGATAATCAAAAAATTGTTTCTGCAGCATATGATGGCCCCGTTAGAGTTTGGGACGCTAATAATGGTACCTGCTTACTAATATTAGGAAACCTTATCGAAGCTGAGAGTGCTTTCTTCAGCCCAGATGGGGAAAAAGTTATAACAACGAATAATGATGATACTATACGAATATGGGATTTAAACACAGGAAAATGCATACAAAAATTGACAGAACAGAAGGAGATGTTTGATTATGCAATTTTTAGCCCTGATGGCAAAAAAATTGCCTCTTTATCTAAAGACAACAATATCTTTGTCTGGGATGTAGCCACTAACAGAATAATAAATATATTAAAAGGACACACTCATTGGGTTAATTTTGCGTCCTTTAGTCCTGATAGCCAGCACCTTGCCTCAGCCAGCATGGATAAAACAATACGAATCTGGGACATAGACTCAGGAAGACAATTATGGTCTTTTTCTGGGCATACCAGTTTTGTGAATTCAGTTGTTTACAGCTATGATGGACAAAGTTTAATATCCACTTCTGACGATGGAACTATTCGACTTTGGGAATTAACTCCCCTTCAAGAACTAATAGACCAAACCCAAGAACGATTCAAGAATCGTCAGTTGACTCCCGAAGAACGAAAGAAATACTATTTGGATTAGAAAACGCTACGATTATGAAAGAAAACGATATAGCAGATGGATTCTGGGTGTTTGTATCCCATTCGATTAAGGATTTTGAATGGGTACGCCTTGTTAGGAATGCACTTGAAGACAGTGGATTCCGACCAAATCTCTTTTATCTGAAGTGTATGGAGAATGAGGATGAAATCAATACTCTTAAAGCGAGAGATAGGATGGAATACGCTTATATAATAAAACCATCGTAGATAAATTAGTTTCGTTAGATTTGGAGAATCAGTATAAATAATAATATGTGCACAGAAAGTAAGAAAATCTTCGTCAGTCATTCTTCTAAAAATGTGGAAGAAGTGAAAGAACTGGTGGAATTTGTCGAATCAACGACAGGTAAGAAGTGTTGGTATAGCGAACGAGACTTGGACATGAGTCGTGAAGGTTGGCCTGAGCGATTGATGGAGGCACTTGTGAATTGTGACAAAGTCATTTTATATCTTACAAAAGAAGCCATCCAAAGCGGAGATGTTATGAATGAAATAATAAACGCATCATCAAGAGGCACTAGTATAATACCACTCATTATGCAGGGAGATAAGATGCCAGAGACGTTCAATTATTTTTTAAGAAAATACGAGTGGATACCTTGTTTCCAATTAGAAGAATCATCGTATAAGGATATATTGAGGAAACGTCTTCTGGAAAATTACAATGAAGAAAGGGAACGGTTTTGGAAAATAGTCAAAACAAAGGAGTTCGCGGACTTTGTAACAGATGTCATGCGTCATTATTATAGTTCTGAATTCTTTGTCAACATTAACAATCAGGAATTTGGTGTATATTGTGTCAAAGGCAAGGATTCGTATAAAGTATCCTCCATTAAAGATTATGATTGTCTCTGCGATTTGGAAGGTTCTCAATTGTCAGACTTTGAGGTCATAGACCATCAAGGGTATAAAGGGAATAAGTGGTACCAAGAATATAGCCGAATATTAGAAGGTAAGATTCGCTTTCCAGACCGACCTGGATACATGCTGGATGAGATAGTAACAGATGAAAATGGCTGCTTTGACAAAATGCAAGTTCATGTTGGAACTTTCGCTGAGAATGTTTATTCAACCCATGTACTCGAATATGAGTTGTATCGTGCTTATCTACAATTTTCCGATAAGGATTTGAATAATTCAGAGATATGGGAACAACTGAAAAAGACTCTTACTATTCGTAATAGCATGCATAGTGATATCAATGCAAAATCTGGTAAAAATTTCGTTAAAGAGATGCGTGCTTCGTTGCTAAAAGGCTATGGTCGGGACTCTCTTTTAAGTGTCCAAATGTTAGTCATTATTAAGTCAAAAAGGACAAAGAAATATGAGGTAAAAATCATCCAGCGTTCAAATAATGTAGCAATAAAGCCTGGTATTTACCAATTCATCCCATCAGGGGGCTTCGAAATCTTGAATGATTCTGATGATGACATATATGACGACATCGAATTAATTGAGAATTTTTCTCCAGGTTGTGCTATATTCAGAGAGTACTTGGAAGAACTCTTTAATGCTCCAGAATTCGAAGGAGGAGGAACAGGCAGTATCGAAGAGAGGCTGCTCAAGGATGAGCGGATTCGTGTTGTTGAGAAAATGTTAGCAGAAAGGAAGGCAGAACTCCACTTCCTGGGAAGTGTAATTGATTTGGCAGGATTGCGCCACGAATTATCTTTTGTTTTCATTATCCATGATGAAGCGTATTCTGAAAACCAATTTGTTGCAAATGAGGAATGTAAAAAAGGGATAGTACGCAGTTATTCCATTCAAGAGTTTGATAAGATAGCACCAATTTGGAAGAATATCCATGCTCCAAGTGCTGCAATGTGGTATATGTTCCAGAATACATCAATATACAAAGCAATAATTTGCTCATAAAAGATAGAGATAGTAATGATTATGCGAATTGAAATTATATAATTGGAACTCAGATAATAATATAAAAAAACAGAGAATGTTTACAGTTTTATAAAAATATTGTATCTTTGCAAACAGAACTAAAAACATAAAACCAAATAATTATGGATACAACAATGACTTTTTGCGACTCTGTCGCAATGTGTATGAAGAAAACAGCAGCCACTTGCCTGCCTAGTATTAACGAAACAGGTACCACTTGGCAGGACGTGGTACTTCGAGGTCTTTTGTACGCATTTATTTTATGCCTTGCTTATTGGGCAATCACCGAATTCTTTAAATGGCTAAATCAACAGTCTGAAATGAAAGCAAAAGCTCTTCAAGATAAAATCAATTCCAAACGGAAACAGCAAACGGATTTGCAAGATAAACTACTCAATTATTATAAGGATCGGCTGATAAAAGATAAGAAGGATGATAAGGGAAGTGTAATTACGTATGATGAAGACAACTGCCAAAAATATGTTGAACAGTTAACAAAGATGATAGATGATCTTAAGTAAAGATATTAATGAATATGACAAAGAAGCATAAATCCCTCCTGCTGAGATTTGATAGAATCTTGGCACAGGACTTACAGCGACAAGTTCTCATTCTCATTGCTGTTTTGTTTGTGATATTCTTGGCTTCGTTCATTCTTTTATCCATATCAGGAAGCGATTGGCTAGAGTATTGCCGAAACGACCATGTCAGTAAGTGGGTATTTCCACTTTACTTACTTATTGACGGCAACGCATTTCATGACTTTTGCAGTAAAGATGTTAGCGGATTAACGGTGTTTATTGCTTGTCTCATATATATAACTGGTGTCGTTATCTTTACAGGTATGATTATCTCTGTTATGACCAACATGATTGAACGCAGGGTGGAAAATCATCGTGAAGGACGCATCTATTATATGGAGTCTGGTCACTACATAATTATGGGGTTTGACGATATGGTTCCTTCTTTCATCAAGCATATCTTCGGGAAAGACGAGAAAGCATATGTACTGTTATTGACTTCAGCCAAAGTAATTGATGTGACGGAGAAACTCCGGAAATCCTTCAACGAAGAACAGATGAAGCACATCATTATTAACTATGGACACCGTACCACTACAGAGTCGTATAAAGACATCCATTTGGAATCAGCTGCTGAAATATTTATCGTTGGTTACCATTCAAACCCAGTTCATGATGCTCTAAATGTAGAGTGTGTTGACTGCATTTGCAAATACTTGGAACCGCAGAAGAATCAACAACTTCCCAAAAAGATCACTTGCGTTTTTAAAGACTTAGATACTTATGCCGCCTTTAAGACTTCTGAGATTTTTGGCAAGGTCAGAGATCTAGGCATAGAATTCGTACCATATAATTTCTTCACAGGATGGGCCAAGCAGGTATTTGTGAAGCGTTTCCACTTGGATATGGATAATCCTGGAGTAAAGTTTAGTTATCCCGCTGTTTATGGTCAAGGGATTGCACCTGAAGATACAAAGTACGTTCACCTGGTTTTTGTAGGAACCACCAACTTCGCAGTCGCCTTTGCCATGGAAGCGGCCCATGTGCTCCACTTCCCCAATTTCAATCTCGATAACAAACTAAGGACCAGGATATCTTTTATTGACATCAATGCCGATAAGGAAAAAGATGAGTTTATTACTCGGAACAGGCACTTCTTTGAGGTGCAATCATACAGATATCTGGACCTTTCTGATGATTCCAAAACGCCTAAGACAGTTATATACGGCCCCACGAAATCAACGGACATACAGGATTTTCTTGATGTGGAGTTTGAGTTTATTAAGGGCGACATCTTTTCTGAGAAGGTTCAAAAAGAAATCAGTGACTGGGCACTTGCAGACAATCAGTATCTATCCATTTTCCTTGCAATGGGCAATCAGCATAACAACTTCGTTATGGGTATGAATATGCCTGATGAGGTTTACGACCATGCCATCCCTGTTTTCATACGTCAAGACCGTTCAGACAACTTCGTTACAAACTTGAGAATTGCCGACAATCATGAATCTGATTATTTCAAGGTGGTGGATGGCAAATTGAAAGATGATAAGCGTAAAGCACGATATGCAAATATCTATCCTTTTGGGATGAACGAGACTGCTTATAGTGCAGATAATAAATCTATAAAACGAGCAAAGCTGATCAATTATCTATATGAAACAGCCGATTATAGTACATACAGATTCCAGAGCATATTGTCACTTGATGCTATCCCTGAAGAAAAAATATGGGAAGACGCAGATAAGATGTGGCAAAAACTCACAGTTGCTCTGAAATGGTCCAACCTCTACAATTCTTATACCATTAGGACCAAGTTGGCTTCTTTACGAGCCATGCGTGGGTTAAAACTTGATGATACAAGTAGAGACATGACATTGCTTTCAGATAGTGAGGTAGAGGAAATGGCAAAAGTAGAGCACAACCGTTGGAACGTAGAAAAGTTACTTATGGGATACCGTAGACCTCATGAAGATGAAGATAAGTATCATGCACCTAATGATGAAGCGAAAGGGAAACTTGGCAAAAACAAGAATTTGTTTATCCATTCCGACATCCGTCCTTTTAAAGATCTAGGCACTATAAAAGAGCTCGATAGGGAGTTCTCTCGCTACATTCCATGGATTATGAGGATGACAGAAAAAAACTGAAAAAATGATTAATAAAAATATGAATAAGAAGAACTATATCCCCCAACCCATTGACACTTCTGACATTCAGTTGCCAGAAGAGTTGAATCCATTGCTGGAGGCAATGGCAAAGAATGTACATGACATCTGGGCAAAAGAACGTATCGCTCAGGGATGGACATACGGAGAAAAAAGGGATGATGCGAAGAAACATCACCCCTGCCTTGTCGCATACGAAAACCTGCCCGAAGAGGAAAAAGTCTACGACAGAAATACCTCAGTAGAAACCCTAAAATTAATACAGAAGCTAGGGTTTAAGATCAGCAAAGAAAAGTAACACCAAATCCAAACTGAATCAAAGATGAAATATGATGTTTTTATTTCTCACTCAAGTAAGGACAGTATTATAGCAAACAAATTGTGTGAGTATTTAGAGAATAATGGTATTAATTGTTGGATAGCTCCACGTAATGTTACTGCAGGACTTCCATATGCTCGGGCAATTCTTCAAGGAATTGACGATTCCACTCTAATGGTTCTATTGTTTTCTGACAATTCAAACAGATCGCGCCATGTAGAGAGTGAGGTTGATAGAGCCTTCAATAAAGAAAAGGTTATTATACCATTTAGAATTGCCGATATCGCAATGTCTGATGTCCTAAGTTATTACTTGGGGGCAAATCATTATATTGATGGAATCCCAGATCCGACCTCAGCATTTGAGAAATTGAAAAGTCAGATAGAAAGGAACCTCCCAGACCATCATGCCGAGTTGGATATAGAGGATATTCTATCTAAATTAGCAGAATTAAAGGGTTTGTCCGTTGAAGAACTGAGAAACGCTATTGAGGGATTAAGAAAATCAGAGACTGACTCTTTTGAGGATTTATTGAAAGATTTTCTTAAAATCGAGCGAGAGATTAGAAAAGAAGAGAAAGGGCCTTTATCAAATAAAGTGGGAGTAAAAGGAGCATATTCTATTTTACAGAATGCAAAAGGAGAAATCATGGTTATGATGGACTCACGTGAAGGAGAACCAGAGAACCCACGTTTTATCTATGATGGCAACGAGACCGCTTTATTGTATAGAAACCCTGATAGTTCTGTGGCATTCCGCCATATTGATGAAGGAGCACAAGAACCTTTAAGAACCGTAAAAGAGGTACTTATTGTTGAAATTGAAAATGACGATGTTGCGCGAGAGTATAATGCTCCTATAAGGATGGTTAAAGACGTTAATAAACTAATTATTTAACACTAGTGTCCACTAAAAATTAGCGAAGATGCTAGTAAGTTATATCATGTTGGAAGAGGCTATCGGTAGCAATGATTTTGAGAATTTTGTTTGGAACTTTTGAGAATTCTGTTTGGTGGATTTGAGAATTTTGTGTATCTTTGCACACAGAAAATCAACATGTTATGTTTAAGAGAATGCTGTTGGTGCACATCTTTTGAATCAGGCCGACGAACTACCAACAACGGACTTTCTGTGTTCTCTGAGCAGTTCCACCTGGAATAAAGGATATAGAGGTTATGAATAGAAAGGTATAAATGAGATGAAGAGAATTGCTGCCATCGATATCCTGAGGGCCTTGACCATGCTTTGGATGCTTTTTGTGAACGACATTCCTGCATTACAAGGGGTGCCTCAATGGTTGTTCCATGCCAAGGCTACTGAGGATATGTTGGGCTTTTCTGACTTGGTGTTTCCTGCCTTCCTGTTCTGTATGGGTATGTCGGTTCCTTTCGCCATCGACAGCCGTCTGAAGCGTGCCTCGATGGGATCGGTGTTGGGACATGTGCTGCTGAGGTCGTTTGCTCTCATCGTGATGGGGCTGTTCCTCCTGAACCGTCATCAAGGGGAGCCTGGTATCGCCTCCAACTATATGCTGATGCTGTCGGTAGCAGGTTTCTTCCTGGTTTGGACTGATTATCCGCCTACTCACCAACGCCTTTTCCGACTGATGCGCTATGCAGGTATAGCACTGTTGAGCGGTTTACTGCTATACTGCGATCTGACGGGTCATCCCTTTGAGACGGGGTGGTGGGGCATCCTGGGTCTGATAGGTTGGACGTATCTGGTTTCTTCGTTAGCTTACCTGATGGTGCGAAGTTGGAACGTACCCGTATGGGGCATGTGGTTGCTGTTCCTGATGCTCTGCGTGTTGAACCATTCTTCGTTGATTCCCGATGATTATTTCAGTCGAGTGGTGATTTTACCCTTTGTGCCTGGAGGTTGGACGCATCATGCCCTTGGCTTCTCGGGTGTGGTGGCCTCCCTGCTCTTGAGACGAATGACCGCCAATGGCCGCAATTGGCCACTCGTTGGAGGGTATGCACTCTTGGGCTTAGGATCTCTCGTGTTGGGTATGGTGTGTCATCACTGGTGGATTATCTCCAAGATTCAGGCCACCCCCACTTGGCTGTTCTTCTCTTTGACCGTCAACTTCTGGCTCTTGGCAGTGGTGTTCTGTCTGTCCGATATCTTTGGCAAGAAACGCTGGTTTGCCCTCATTGCCCCTGCAGGCTCTGCCACATTGACGTGCTACCTGCTACCTTACGTCTGGTATCCCCTTCGCGAGTTGCTTGGCATCGATATTCCCGGCTGGTACGGGCTGATGGGCATCCTCATCTCACTGGTCTATGCTCTCCTCATCATCCAGATCACTCGGCTACTTGTTTTTGGGGGCATTAAAATTAAAATATAAGGGGATGTCTGCGGCTCACTAAATGCTAAGGTTTACGAATCAATATATTATTTTTTTTTGATAATTTTACTGCCATGCTCCCATTTTGATGGTTATGTGCTTGATTATAAGGTGTTTATTCCAAGTGGTAGATAACAGGAGCATGGGAGCAAATGGCGAAATCTTTGAAATTATATGAAAAATTCCTGTAAATATTTGGATTTTTAGTGATTTTTTTGTATCTTTGTAGTCGAATTCTGAAACCAGAACCAACACTATATGGAAGCAAATAACATAATCAACCATCTCGATACTGAGTTTGACTTTTCACTGGTACCCTCGTGGTACGCCATCTGTACAAACGAGCATTGTCCTCTCAAGCAGGACTGTCTGCGCTATCTGGCAGGTTCGAATGCGCCGGAGGGTCTGGAGACGGCACTCTGTGTCATGCCACACATGGCCAAAGACGGGCATTGCCGACTGTTTGACAAGAAGAATGTTGTCGTGATGGCGGCGGGGTTCAAGACTCTTTACGACCAGGTGCTGAAAGCGGACTATACTAACATGCGAAAGACCATTACTAAATATTTGCACGGCGCCAAGATGTACTATGAGTACAAGGACGGCAGGAGAGCACTTAACCCCGAACAGCAGAAGTGGATCAGGAACTATGTCAGCAGCCTGGGCTACGACTTCGAAGTGAAGTTCGACAGGTTCTTCGAGGCTTACGTGTTTCACCATCAGGCCGCATTTTAGTGAAAGGGATCTTCTCTAACAGTGTTTTCTACGGCAGAAAACACTGTTTTCAGCCTGAGAAAACACTGTTTTCTGATTGAGAAAACAACGATACCCACCACCGGTTACGCCAATAGATCGACGCAAATTGAATACAAGGAACTACCATTATGAAATTATCACTCGTACTAAGAAACAAGAAGAATGCCCTCAAACTGTCGGCTAAGACGCTTGAGAGCTTTATCGAACGTATCAAGACCGACACCAAAGACGGAGCCGTGAGTCGTCGCCGTCGCAATATCTCCGTGTATGGCGAAGATACCAGTTATGACCAGCAATTCCCCTCCCATCTGATCTACCCGTCAGTGGAATGGACCAAGGATGCCAACGACAACCTCCAGATGCTGCGGTTCAACGGAATAGTGGCACTGACCGTCTGCAATCTGCTGCGACCTGAGGATCTGCAGGCCGTCAAGCAGGCTGCCCAGATCCTGCACTACACACAGGCTGCCTTCATCGGCCCGTCGGGCAGGGAAGTGATCATCCTCGTGAAGATAGACGGTGGAAACCCTCAGCCTACGGAGGAAGAGGCCGATGCCATCTGTAAGAATGCTCACGACCTGGCGGTGTCGCTCTATAAGGGCATCCTGCCAGGGGGCATCCGCGAAGAAGAAGCCTCGACAAGAAGTTGCTTCCGTATGCCACTGGATCCTGAGCCGTATTACAATCCCAAGGCGATGGCACTCAAGGCCCCTCAGACACCCCTGCCACAGAGTCACGGTGAGAAAACGACAGAGCAACTGCCTGTCTCCGACAACCACCTCTATACGCAATACGAACAGATGTATCGCAGGGCTGCCGATGACGCCTTCATGGAAACAAGGACTATCGAAGGGGACGGACAACAGCAGGCCTACATGACGGCACTTGCCCATCAACTCTGTGAGATGGGCGTGCCAGAGGAAGAGGCTGCACTGCATATACGAAACCACCATCAGTTCAAGCCCGGTTTTGACCAGCAGGAGATGCGGACTATCGTGGAGACGGTCTATGCTGAGACGGGTGCCAAGAAGAAACCATTCGACAGTTCGCAGGAGACAGGGACGGAAACTCGCCGGTTGGTTGACTTCCTGACCACGCGCTTCCAGTTCCGTTTCAACACGATAATGGGATATACGGAGTATCGGCCTAACAACACCTATTACGTAGAGTGGCAGCCCGTGGACGATCGCGCCCTGAAGGGCATCACGATGGAAGTGCGCCTGGGAGGTATCAATGCTCGTGACAATGACGTGCGCCGCTACGTGCAGTCGAGCATGATCCGACAGTACAATCCCATTGGTGAATACCTCTGGGAACAATACGGCAAGTGGGACGGCAAGGATCATATCCGTCAGTTGGCTCGCACCGTCCCCACGAATAATCCCCACTGGGAGGACTGGTTCTACACGTGGTTCCTCGGCATGGTACACCAGTGGCAGGTGAGCCATCTTGCCAAGTATGGTAATCAGACCGTGCCGCTGCTGATATCCGCCCAGGGGTGGAACAAGTCAACCTTCTGTGAGTCGTTGCTGCCACCAGAACTCAGTTGGGGGTACACGGCCAATATCGACATCAGTGAGAAACGCCCGGCGCTGCAGGCCATGGCCCAGATGTTGCTCATCAACCTCGACGAGTTCAACCAGATATCTCCCAAGACTCAACAGGGGTTCCTGAAGAATATCATCACGCTGTCGTCTGTCAAGATCAAACGGCCATACGGCAGACACGTAGAGGACTTTCCTCGCAGGGCCTCGTTTATTGCCACCACCAATCAGGCCGATGTACTGGCCGACCCCTCTGGCAACCGCCGTTTCTTGGGAGTGGAACTCACTGGTCCCATCGACGTGAGCACACCTCCCAACCATGGGCAACTCTATGCACAGGCCATGCAGGCGCTCCACAATCACGTGCCTTATTATTTCGGGCCAGAAGAGACAAGACTGATCATGGAGGAGAATCGCAAATTCAGCCTGAAGACGGCTGCCGAACAGTTCTTCCTGGATTATTTCGAGCCTGTCAGGAACGAACAGGAAGGAGAATGGATGAGTGCTTCGGCTATTCTGGCCTTCTTGAAGGATGAGGTGGGAGTAAGTCTGCTGAAATCACCCAGTGTTCCTGCGTTTGGCCGGAAACTGTCGGTTATTCCAGGCATCATAAAGCGCGATACCAGTAGCAATACGCTCTATTTAGTTCGTAAAATCCGCTGATTTATTTCATTTGTTTTTATGGGAATTTTGTTTATCTTTGCACCAAAAGATAATGATATGAGGATAGTAATACTTGACGGCTATACGGCTAACCCGGGCGATCTGTCGTGGGAGGGGCTGAAGGAATTGGGCGAGGTGACGGTCTATGAGCGCACCTTGCCGAGTGAGACGGTGGCGAGGGCTGCTGAGGCTGAGATCGTGCTGACGAATAAGGTCCTCATCGGGCGCGAGGAGATGGCACAGTTGCCACACCTTCAATATATCGGTGTGCTGGCGACGGGCTATAACGTGGTGGATCTCAAGGCAGCCCATGAGCGAGACATCATCGTGACCAATGTACCTGCCTATAGTACGGAGAGTGTGGCGCAGATGGTGTTTGCCCATCTGTTGACGGTGACGAACCACACGGAGCGGTATGCCATTGGGAATCGCCAAGGGCGGTGGAGCAACAGCCCTGATTTCTGCTATTACGACGAGTCCATCCATGAACTCGCTGGCAAGACCTTTGGCATCGTGGGACTTGGCAATATCGGCCGTCGCGTCACACAGATCGCACTGGCTTTTGGCATGAAAGTGAAAGCCCTTACCAGCAAACCAGTAGAGGCATTGCCTGAGGGCATCCAAAAGGCTGAACTCAAAGAACTCCTTCAGACTTCTGATGTCATCTCGTTGCATTGTCCGCTCACCCCAGACACTCACCACCTTATTAATAAGGAGACTATCGACTGGATGAATCCAGAGACCATCCTCATCAATACAGGACGAGGCCCACTTGTCGATGACTCCGCACTGGCCTCAGCCTTGGAGGCAGGACGGATCAAGGCCTACTGTGCCGATGTGATGACGGAGGAACCTCCCAAGGCAGACCATCCACTGCTGAAGACGAAGAATGCCTATATCACTCCGCACATCGCCTGGGCTACCTTTGAAGCGCGCCAACGCCTCATCCAAGTAGCCACTGATAACGTCCGCGCTTTCCTTAACGGCCATCCGCAGAATGTGGTGTTAATTAGTCCTTACGCGCGTTAATAGAAGTTAATATCATCTGTTTGGTCGAAAGAATTAGTGTAAAAACCACCATTATTGCTCAAAAAGGGAAAAAATGTGCGAAAAAACTTGCGTATTTCAGATAAAAGTTGTTCCTTTGCAGCACCATAAACTGTAAATATGCATAGAAAACCATGTTGCACAATATGAGTGAACAGATACTAGACTTGGCATTTTCAGGTCTACAGATCGGTGTGGGACTTTATGACAAGGAGGGTCAGATGATCTCTTGTAATGAAGAGTTCCGAAGACTGAAAAGTTCCTACCTGATCGATGACTTGCAGTTGCATAAGGTGATCAAAGAAGGAAAGACTGACAGGATGCTCCTGGCAGGATATAAAGATAAAGTTCTGGAGTCGTATGTCGCACCCTGTAAAGACGAGAAAGGTGAAATTACCAATTATGTCTATCGACTGAGCGATGTCACACAGAGTTATGCCCCTTCGAGGGAGAAAGAGTTGGAAGAGATTTTCCTTGACAATGTGAGCCATGAGATCCGTACCCCACTGAACTCCGTCATTGGCTTCAACGACATCCTAAACGGTGTGTCGGGCCTTCACATGGAGGAGGAAGAGAAACTGATGTTGAAGGATCATATCCACAGGAATGCAGACCGTCTGCTCACCGTGGTGGATGATATACTCGACCTCTCGAAGATGCAGAAGGGCTGTCTGCCGTTGCACAAGACGGTGGTGAGCCTGATGGAGATCTGTTGTAAGGCGCGTGATTCTGTCAGATCTGAGGTTCAGCAGGGCGTAAAGTTGGCCCATGAGTACCCCATTGCACTGAAGGATACTTATATATATACTGACAGCAAACGGTTAGAACAACTGCTCAGGAACCTGCTGACGAACGCCTGTCAGCATACCTTTACTGGTACGGTCACCCTGAAGGTAAAGACGTTTGAGGAAGCAGAGAGCGGCCGGGAGATGCTCCAACTGCGTGTCGATGATACGGGCGAGGGTATTGCCCATAATCAGTTGGACTTGTTGTTCCGTCCCTTCCGCAAGGCCGACAGTAAGTCGGAAGGACTGGGTGTCGGACTGTCCATCTGTAAGGAGATCGCCAGGTTGTTGAACGGTAAGGTCTATCTGGATACGGAATATGAGGATGGCACGAGCTTTGTGTTCGAGATGCCATTCGAGACGATATGATAAAATACACGAAGAAGGAGGAGATCTGGAATGCCGCTTCCCATGGAGGTGGCATTCTCCTTGGGGTGGTGTTCGGCATCATCTTCCTCGTCTGGTGCTTTCAGGCTGACAACAACTGGGCGCGTATAGGCGTCATCCTCTATCTCTTCGGTATGCTCGGCTCGTATCTGGCCTCGACGCTCTATCACTCGATAAAGCACCACTCGAAATGGAAGGAGCGGCTGCGCAAGTGGGATCATGCCGCCATCTACTGGCATATTGCTGGCTCGTACTCGCCATTGACGCTGGTGGCACTGCGCAGTCAGGGCTATTGGGGCTGGAGTCTCTTTGTCTTCGTATGGGCTTGTGCGATAGCAGGCACCATCACCAGTTTTATCCACCTGAAGGAGCATTCTAATCTCGAGACGTTCTGTTTCATCGGCATGGGCCTGAGTGTGCTCGTGGCCTTCAAACCGCTGATGGACAGTGTGTCGGAGGCTGCTATCATCTGGCTCATCGCCGAGGGAGTCAGTTACATCACGGGGGCCGTCTTTTACAGTCTGAACAAGACGAAATACATGCACTCCGTGTTCCATTTCTTCGTACTGGCTGGCAGTGTCTGCCACATCATCGCCGTCTGGGACGTGCTGATGGAATACCTATAGATCCTTCAGTTTGATCAACCATTATTTGAAAAAAAGTCTGGGAAAAGTTTGGAAGTTCCCAGACTTTTTTCTATCTTTGCAACCGTAACTAAAACTTTTTAAATATTATCGCTTATGAAAAGAATTTTATCTTTCTTATTCGTGGTGGCGTTCTGCCTCCAGGTTTCTGCTGATGAGAAGTACCCCCGTAAGATTGTGATGGAGGAGGGAACTGGCACGTGGTGTGGCTGGTGTGTACGTGGTATTGAAACCATCAAACTGATGTCGGAGAAATACCCAGACAACTTCATCGGCATAGCACTGCATAATGGTGACGAGATGGATAACATCGAGAATTATAAACCTGTGCTTAATCATCTTGAGTTTTTCCCTGGCTGTCTGATAAACCGCAGAAGCACTCAGACAGAAGAGGTAGATTTCTTTTTACAAGAGGAGATCGTCCTGGCGTTGAAGGATGATGCCATTGCGAAGATTGAGGCAACTGCATCTTTCACTGACGATACGCAGAAATTGGTATTGGTGAAGACGAAGACTACCTTCGGCTTTGACAAAAGTTCTGCCAATTATAAGATTGCCTATGTGGTAATGGAGGACAATGTGGGTCCTTATGTACAGGGTAATTACTATTCTGGGTTGGATCTTAAGAGTAGTGACTATATGTACGAGTGGACTACGAAAGAAAGATCATTGTCTATCACGTTCAATGATGTGGCCAGGGGCATCTATCCCAGTGCAGACGGTGAATCTGGCAGTGTTCCATCGACGGTGGAGACAGGTGTGGCTTATGAGTATGAATATACCGTAAATCTTCCTTCCACCGTTTCCGATCCGAAGAATATCAGCATCGTAACGCTACTGCTTGACGATGACAGTGGAGAGATCCTGAATGCCGACAAGGTCACGATGGCAGAGAGCACTACTGGCATCCAGACTTTGAAGCGTTCTTCCGCTGAAGAGGGAAAATGGTATAACCTGAACGGTCAGCGTGTGAAGAATCCGACAAAGGGCATCTATATCAAGGATGGTAAGAAGATTCTTGTGAAGTAGAGGCTCAATCGTTATTTGAATTTTACCCCCATGTTGTATAGGATGAAGCCGTAGATGTCGGCCTGTTCCTCTAACACTTTTGCCAACGGCTTGCCGCCTCC
>Ga0265301_10001223_pt1 | contig 34498 bp, 30 predicted proteins | sample AusTroGonzalo_MG_2_FD_193488 | JGI IMG/M metagenome (GOLD analysis project Ga0265301, IMG submission 193488) | Bovine rumen microbial communities from tropical cattle in Woodstock, Queensland, Australia - Gonzalo_04 | ecosystem: Host-associated > Mammals > Digestive system > Stomach > Rumen ... | reverse complement strand
ACTGCCATCGCAATTCTTTAATAACGATCTTATGGTAAGAGTCTGCTGTTCTTTTGCCTGCAACGAATGCAAGAACGATGAGAATGAGGATGATTGCGTTGTCTACTATTTGCATATTTCCTCCTCAGCAATGAGAAAGCACCCAGTCTTCTGGGTACTCAATGATCTCGTCTACATGAAAAAGAGCGGCCATGTCATCATAATAGGCCGCTTCTTCATCGGGATGGTCTCTGAAATACTCCTCGTTTGAGTGGTACTCAACATGTTTTGAGGAGTCCGTGCTTTGCACGAATGCACTGCTCTTTGGCAAGTTTGTCGCACTTTTCATTGTATTCATCTCCTGAATGTCCTTTGACTTTCACAAATCTGATGCGATGTTTTCCCTTGACTCCGGCTTCGATAAGCTGGAACCACAGGTCATGGTTGGGCCTGTTAGCAAACCAAGCCTTAGTCTTATGTGCCTGACAGTCAATGATGTACTGGCTGTCTGTACGAATCTCGATCTCGCACGGTTCTTTCTGGACTTTATTCAGCCAGTTGATAAGCTCAACTACGGCTGTCAGTTCCATGCGGTTGTTTGTTGTGACTTCGGAAGAGCATCCATAGATAACTCTCTCCTGCCCTTTGCATATCATGATGCCTGCATATCCGCCAACACCAGGGTTGCCAGAACACGCGCCATCAGTATATCCGATAATCTTTTTCATACGGTTAGCCATCCTTTCTTGACAATTTCATAACCGAGTTCAGTGAGCGTCAAGATGGTTTCCTCTGCGGTTGCATAGTCGAACGCCTTTTCGTCCTCAGACAGTTCATCAAACGGAACGAGGCAAGGATGCTGTTTCAGTTCATCGTTACGAGCGGGACCGTAAGTCCAGCCTTGTTCGATACGACCAGCGGCCCAAGTGTCATGGATCTTAGCTGCGAGAGCTTCTTTTACTCCTGCGTATCCTTCGGGAAGAATTCCTTTGGTTTTGGTGGGATTGTAAGTAGACATGTTCATTTCTCCTTTTCATTTTTATTGACGGGGATCTATGCAGATGAAAGACCCCGTGTATTTATATTCCAGCACATCAAGCACTGGTAATATTTTAACTTGAATATCGGCAATGACTGTATCACCGATGTTGAGATCATGGATCACGGTTCTTGCTCGATCACGATATGCTGAGCATTCAACCAGTTCACCAGATCGTCCTCTGGCTGTAAAATGAGCAAGTGGCATTGATTGACCATTAAACACTGTTTCTCTTCCGCAAGGCTCTGTTACAACTGTGAGAAACTGTCTACCGAGTGGAATCACTGCATGGTCTTGCTGTAATACTATCAACGTACGGCCTTCTTTCTGGAAGTATTATTATCCATGATATTGTCATAAGCCACTTTCCGTCGCGTGACTTAACAGTTTGAGGAACTATGTGTTTGGTCAAGTTTCCGTTTTTGTCCTCTGGTTTATAGCTCGATGCGATATCCATAGTTCCATTCTCCTTTTCTTTGTAATAAGGCGCTGATTATGGCTCAGCGCTAAGCCAGAATAAACTAAGGAGGTGGGACTGGTTTCCCAGGCCAGCCCCGAAAGGAAGGAGGTCCCATGAAGAAAGCTCTGACGAGCGATAACGTCGTAAATCGCCCAGGGCCCTTAACCCCGAGCGACCCATGCACAAACGTGTCATAGGTGCTGGCAACACCACAAACACCTTCTGTATGTAGGACATGTCAGACAAGAATGTTTTTCATGCCAACCATTCTTGCCTAAGTCCCACGTAAATAATCCAACACCCCGACCGGCGCGAAGCAGCAGCCCGGGTGCTGTACAATTTACGTGGTTAAATGATCATAGCGGGAGCATAGAACTTGTTGATGGTCTTAGTATTTTTGTCGATCCATTCAACGTGTTCTTTTGCGGCCTGACGATCATCGTCTGTCCAGCCGCGAGTGACAAGCTTATGAATAAGCCTGTCGAGTGCATCTTGCCTGTTGTCTCTTTCGGCTTTCAGTGCTTCGATGCGCTCTGCTTGAGTAGGAATACGGTTTCTCATGGTGTAAGCCTCCTTATTTAATTGTAGTAGTATGGGTGAAAAGAGTATTTTCATCATGCTTGCGCGAGCTTGCGAGCGCTGTCTATCGACCAACTGGCTTTGCGCTTAAGCTGCTCGATAAGCCAAGCATGAGCGAAGCGGGAAAATTTCCCCCGCCCCAAAATTGATGCCTGATGTGGCATCGTAAAAAAAAAGAACGACTAGTTGTTAGGCTAGTCGTTCTCCTTTTTTATTCTCCTTTAAATTCAAGTGTTTGAACGTTTATAAATTTAGGCCAATCTGTCCTTGCGGTGCCTCTAATTGATATTGGTTGATCCTTGTGTAAAATTTTGTTTAATCTTATATGAGTGATAACCCCCCAAATATTGAATGTATATTCTTCATTATCAATCGGCTCTGTTACTGTTATTCTGAGTACAGGAATTTTGTCTTTTCTGTTTTGTACTGTTACGTATTCATTTTCCCACGAACGAACAAAACCTGTTAAATGTACATTCCATAGTTGATTTGGAATTTGAGGATTTGTAGTTGTACATGAATATGTAATCATTTTTTTATTCTCCTTTCTTAATGGCCCGTATAGCCGATAGCACAGCTTATTGTTGTTAGCAGTCGTATTCGTCAAAGTCGTCTCCATACCATGTGCATCCACCAAGGAGAAGATCTTCGATGTCGTCATCAGCAATCTCATCTATATGTTCGAGATCCATCGTTTCGACGAGGTTGTCAATAAGGACAAGCTCTTTCAACGCCTTCTGCTTTGCTTTGTTCATGTCGGGCATTTCCACCTGAGCTGCTTTGATGATCGTTTCGGACACTTCGGGGAAGTTGGGGCTTTCTTCTTTCTGCAGAAGCAGACCGTCTCCGCATACATCGAGGAAGTAGTTATACATTCTCTGAGCAGAGAAGATCGTCTTTTCATGCTTATCTCCGTTCTCATCGATGAACGAACCAGTCTTTGTGAGAACATCGATATAGCTTCTGGTGTTGTGCGCGTGCTGTGTCATGATTGTGGTGAACAGTTTGATCGCAGCTTCAGCATCAAGATGCTCACCAGTCTTTGCAAACCGCATAGCCTTCGTCCATGCAACGATGGCAATCTTCGCAATTGCATAACGTTCGTTGATTCTTTCGAGTGCTCTGATGGTTGCATCACGATCTTCCTCGGAATCTTTTCCGTCTGTCAGCATTCTGCACACAGCGGAGTGGTCACGATACAGCATCAGGAACAAGCTCTTTGCGGTGAACTTTGTTCCATGTTCGATGTTGTAGATCTTCTCCAGTTCGGCAGGAAGAGCTACCATCATCTGTGCTTCGCCGTGTTCTGCTGCGAACAGATCTACTTCTTTCGCTTCCCACTTTACGGGATGTACGGCGAAGAAGAAGCGATCTTTTCCATCGCTTGCCTTTGCGACTTCTGCTTTGACAGGAAGTCCGCATTTGTTCATCAGTTTCTCTGTTTCAACAGCATACATATCGAGCACACCGTTGCCAGCTCTCTTTTCGTATCCATCTTTTGTGTAGACAGCTTTCTTGAAGTCTTCTTCCGTCTTGAACTTCTTTGAATAGCGTACGAAGTACGGACTTGAGAGGACTTCGTCTTTTCCGTTCTTACCAGGAATAACGAACGTACGAAGCTGATTCTTTGCTTTGCCATGCTTGAACTCGTCAATGTCATCACCCATTGCACAAGCATGAGCAACGATGATCTTTGCAGCTTCTTCTGCGTTCTCGCCTTTGCGAAGCATATCCGCTTTCTGGGAGAGATAGTACTTGAGAGATGTTGCAATCAGTCCTACTTGGTTGCTCAGACTCTGTACTTTCATCTGGCAGAACGTTTCCCACGTTTCGTTGGTAACAAGCGTTCTGTCTTTGTCCGTGCTTTCCGTATTTACTGGGATTACCATGTAAGACTTTCCTGCGTTGCGTTTCTGTGCTTCGACCCAGGTTTCCTCTGTAAATGCGGTTACAGCATCTCCATCAAAGTCTGCACCTTGAAGCCGCATAGCATACAGATACTTTACAGGAATTGTTCCATCGTCGTTTGCAACAGGCAGCGGGAATACAATTACATCTTCTGGTACTGTTGCGTCCAGATATGCTTTGATAACAATGGTTTCGGATGGCGCGCCATGCGGATATCTGACGACAGCGACAATGATATATCTTCCTTTTGCGTCAAGATATGTCTGCTTCTTATATTCTGTGCGAGTTTTCCCGTTTTCATCTTTAACGGTGTAACGTCCGGCGAATGACGGATTTACACGAATTTCTCCGTGCAGTCCTGTTTCAGCCGCTTTCTTAGCCGCTTCGTTCGGTGTCATGCCATGTACATATACATAGCTGAGTGCCAGCTTATCCTGATACATCTTCAGATACTGTGCTTCAACTTTGACCTGTCCTCTTGCAATTCTGAGGAAAGTGTTGGATGCCTGAGTATCAATCTGATTCATGATCAGATTATTATGGATTAGTTCAGGACGAGCTGCTATAGCTCTGCCTCTTGAGGTGTTAATATTAGCAAGATGCATCCAAGCAACTTTCTCAAACTTGAATGCCCAAATGCCTCTGGCTTCAGGTTTGATAAGCTCCGAAATCTCTTCTCTTGTTAACGCAAGGTTTGTGGCGTTAGGCTGAGTACCGATAATACGGCGTCTCTCTGGTTTGTGATCACCAGATTGCCACTGTTTCTGCATTGTGGTGAGACCCCACTCTTCTCCATGAGCGACAAACTCTTCAAGAGAGTCGTAAGCTGCAAGACCTTTAACCAAAGAGCTGTTAAGCAGCAGTGTGTTTCCTTTGGTAATTGTACGCTCGATTCCCCAGTGATCTACAACCTTTGCTCCGATATCTGTGGCAAGACCACACTGAAGCATACCCTTTGTACCATAACCAAACTGTGCAATCTTGAGCCACAGATCGTCAGCAAGGCTACCATCAGATTTACAGAACCAGTGCTGGCCTTGTCCGTCTGCAACTACGTCTTTGATAATGTGTTCTCCGTTACCTACCCATGCGATCTTGTTCTCAGCGTCGTCAACAGGATATAGAGTGCGACTTACTTCGTCGACGACGATGATGTTCATCTCGCTCAGCTTCGGGATGACATAATTTCCCGTAATGTTGCGGCAGGACGAGAAGATCATGCCACGGTTTTGTGCAACGACAACACCGGGCATTTTGAGTTCATACTTGGTAAGCGGAACGGGCTTGTCCGTGTAGTATCCACGGTTCTTCTTGGCTGTAGATGGAGAAACGGTGAACAGGCTGCCATTGGCACTACCGAGTTCGATGGGATTACCATTGTTGAGAATTTCGATACCATTGAGCTTAGACATACGGGTTTCCTCCTTAAGATGTTTTGTTGTCGTTTAGTTACGGCTGGGATACCGTGCATGTACGAGGCGCGTACTTGCTATGCGCAGCGATGCTTATTGATGCGTCCATATCGCCTATCCCGCAGGCTGAAAAGCCACTCTAGTCAGAGTTCATAAAAAAAAAAAAAAATAACCAGTTCAAAGCCGAAGCTAAGAACTGGTTGTTCTGTTAGTTATAACAGGAACAAGAGTATTATTCCTGCAATGATGTTAGCAAGAAGGATCTTGCCTGTTTTACCACACGGAACTTCCTTGTATAAACCACAGAGGAAAGCTCCTCCTCCTAATCCAACTAGGATTAGGATCGTTGCAATAGTTTCGATTACCATCTTCATAATCGATACCTCCTTACTTGACTGTTGTGATCTTCTCGAATGGATAGATCTTGTCAATTGCTTGTTTGGTTAACCTTTGAATTTCTACGGCTTCTCCGTAAGAGAGGCCATATCGTGTTGGCCAGTTTCTCTTTCTTTCAGAAGGGTTCTTCTGCATTGCTTCATAAAGCTCTTCGGATACGCGATATGTGTATCGAGGTCCGCTTTCGAAACGAACAAAAGCTACTGGATACTCTTTTATCTCGATTGTTTCTGTTTCAATCGAGAAGCCAATCTGTTTCTTGGACAGTTCGAGCCACATTTTGTTGGCAGGATCTTTTTCCGAGAATGTCAGGGTGAGTTTGTACTGTTTCATGGTTTGGTTCTCCTTTCTTTTTCGGCTTATAGCCGTTTATCGTGAAATAAAAAAAAGACCTGATGACTCAAGTCTTGAATCATCAGATCTGGTTTTTAGAATGGAAGTTCTTCTGTTTCTACAGCAATAAAATGAGGTCTATCGATAAACCTTATTGGTTCATCAGTTTTGCTTTGTTGCCTTTTATGATGTTTTTCAACATCTGCATAGGTTAAACCATAAGCAAATATTACTTGCAATGCGTGTTTAACAACTGTTAATGTTGCTTCTGTTTCTTGTCCAGAAAGACAATCTAAATAGAGCAACCAATCAGATGCCATTGGCATTGCAGCTGTTTTGATTGCTATATCGATTATTTTCTTGTTTTTCTTTTCTTGTTTATTGTAAGTTCTATGTTCTTCTATGATGTTCTTGCCGTTGCGATAATGCATAAAATAATCGTCATAACTAATTAAGTTGTTTGCAAAGAGAGCTTCGATAGATAAAATGTTGTTAAGAGTTGTGTTCATTTTTTATTCTCCTTTCTTTTTAGCCTATGTGTACTAGGCTTTCATAAAAAAAAAGAAGCATAGCTTTCTCAAGCTATGCTTCTAATATTTAGTTATGGGTCAACATACTTGTTGATAGTATGGAATATATACCATATGAGCGCAAAAAGTAAGATCGTTGGAAGAATCACATGAAGAATCACATATTCCACCACCTTATTAATAGTTTCACAACAATAATAGTTACAATGCCTGGTATCGTAACGCAAATTACGAAATGGTACCACTCAAACACTCTTGTAGCATCAACAATTTCATCATCTGCAAATGCAAGATTCAGTCTTGTACCGTTGTGCCAACGGTTTGAGTCGTAATATGCATATGTGTTACCGTCTACATTCACAGACGTTTCATAGCAAACGCTATGATCGTAATAGACTAATCTCGTGTTTTCGACGACACCAGTCTTGTAGTCGATTTCTTTGGCTTCTTCCGCTAAACAGCCGGAAGCTGCAACCCAAGCAAGGAAACCTAGAATCGTTATGAGAGCGATCTTGCCGTGCCGTGTTTTAACCACAGCATAGACGAAACCAACAAGCACGGCGGTGACAATAGCGCCACCAATGAGAGATTCGATGATGTCCATGTACATCTAGGACACCTCCTTCCATAATGTATGATCCTTTGGATCACCGTAAAAAAAAAGAACAGCATGAATTAACATGCTGTTCTTTTCTATTAAGTTGTTGTTTTGAATCAGAACGTTTTCACTAAAACGAACTGATTACCATCTCTCCGCATGAAGCGGATGCCCTTGACCAGCGCATTCTTTGATGCGCAATAGTCGTAGATATACCGTTTCGCTGCAGAGAGCTCATGTTCTGACTGAGGCCATCCGTGGAAGTATACACTCACCCATCCAGTTTTGTTGTCGTAGTGTCTCTTTTCAATTGTCATGGCTATTCTCCTTTCTGCTGTCCAGATCTGGCTGGAATCAGCAAAAGCCATTGAGTTTACGCTGAAAAACTTTTTCATTGGTGTAAACTACCATATATGTTCCCTTCCAAATTCTTCCTTAACCCCTTTTCTCAAATTCAAACCTTTTCCCACACCAAACAAAAAAACACAAACGAAACAAAAACAATTTTGACAATATCTGTATCTTTTTTAATCGTTTCGTAGCGTGTCTTTCGAAAACAACTATAAGGGAGAGTATCCCCCTTATTTGATTATTCAAGGAGTGATTATCTATGGAACCTATTCCGAAGTATGTATTTGATAAAGAGTATTCAACTCAATGGAGACGCGAAGTAGAGTTTCTTGAAGCAAAAGGTATTAACTATGTCTATGCCAAGAAACACTACAAGTATCATGTTATTAGATATAAATATACAAAGACTCCTGAGTTATTCCTTGCGTTAGCTGAATTCTATAAACAGGTGTATATCGAGAATATCCACAAGAAGATAGATAAAGCTACAAGTGAGTTATTACCTCTCGAAAAAGGTTATATCGAACTTAAAGCCTCCGAGTTAACCGATAGCGAAAAACAATTAATTAATGAGCAGGATGTAGAAAGAATTATCGAGGAAGGATAATATGCCATACTTAGCATCGAAGCCTCGAAAAAGTAAACCTCCTGCTCAGACAAGATTGTGCTTCCATTGTAACCAGACCCGACCGTTAACTCAGTTCTATGCAAACAGAGACTGGGTGGACAATAATGGCAAGGATAAATGGTGTAAACAATGCTTGGCAAAAATACGTACTAAAGACGAAATGCGAAGATACTTCTGGGAAAATAACCGCGAATGGAAAGAGAATGTTTGGGAAAACGCTTTAAAACAAGCAGAAACCGAAGCAGCTAAATCCACTGTTTATCAGAAGTCCAATGAAGACAGAAGAAGGATAATTTTAGAAGCATTAGCTTGTCCTATTATTCCTTCGTTGATGCAGAAAACACAAAACTATAAATTTGAAGACCATACTCAGGACGTTAACACCAATAGCTACGACGAAGCCAAAGAAGGTGGTAAGATCGTAGAGTTTAATCCTTCCAACACAAAGGATAAAAACTTAAAGGTGTATAACGAGTTTTTTAATGGTGAGTTCAAACCTGCTGAGATTGAATATCTCGAAGGTTACTATAACGGGCTTGAACAGGATTTTGACTTGTCTGATACTTCTTTGAGAGACAATGCTAAGAAATTAGCTAAGGCTTCTCTTTTGGTAGACAAGGTTCAAAATGACTATATGGCCGGAAGATGTTCTTTACAGGATGTTAAAGACGCAATAGCTCAATATGATCTTTTGATGAAGACTGGTAACTTTGCCGCGTGTAAACGTAAACCGGGCGATAAAGGCGGTTTAGGTTCGTGGGCAGAGATAGCTTTCCATCTGGAGTCATCTGGACATCCTTGTACAAGAAAAATAGAATGGCCCAAAGACGATGTTGACAGGACAATAGAAGAGTTTGCGTATATAGCAGAGTCGCTTGGTCTTGACACTGTATAAGGAGTGATCTTTATGCCAATGCCAAGAATGGGCGTTATTACGAACTGGGACTTGATGGAAGAACAGATCATCTTTTACAGAACACATTTGGATGTGTTTATCGAAGATGCTTTTGCTCCTATCAAATTAACCAGAGACCAGCATGTTATCGCAAGACAGATTGGAAATTGTGTAGACGTTAAGGCTACATGTTCCCGTGGTTTTGGTAAAACGTGGCTTGCTGCGTTATGCGGTTTTGCCATCTGTGTTCTATATCCGGGAACGTCTGTTGTCGTTGTATCTGCTACAGCAAAACAAGCCACATTAGCTTTAAGTAAATTAAAGCTGTTGGCTTCCCAGAATGAAAATATCGCTATGGAGATACAGGCTTCTAACGCCAAGAGTCTTGTTCAGGTTTCTAAAGATTCGGCTATGTGTACTTTGAAAAATGGCAGTACACTGATGTCCACATCCCTTGAATCAGGACGTGGTATTCGCGGAAAGGTTATTATCAGCGACGAAGCTTTGGATGTTGACGTAGAGCAATTTGAAGCTATCGCTGCTCCTATTCGTAATACAACGCGAGAAATTGCGTTTAACTATGGGTTTAAAGACTATCAGTCTAAAACAATTACAATAACATCTGCCTGTGAAAAGGCTAATGGTTATTATGAGAACTTCTTATCAGATGTTCGTAAAATGGCACAGGGAGACAGAAGCGTCTTTGCCTGTGCTTTGGATTATCGTGCTGCTGCTGCAAATGGAATTACAGACATGGATTTTTTCATGAGAGAAAAAGAACGTATGCCTGACTTAATATTCCAGATGGAATATGGTTCTAAGTTTATCGGAGCCAATTCCAATTCAGCGTTTCCTTTTGATCTGACTACTCCATGTAGAACATTAGAGCAGGTTGAAATGGAACAGCCGAAGAATTCCAAGTCCAGATATGTTATCTGTTTGGATATCGCTACTTCTCAGGCAAAAGGATCAGATAACTCTATCCTTTCAGTTGAGAAGTTTACAGAAAAGTCTGACGGATCTTTTGCTAAGAAACTGGTTCATATCAGAAGTTATAACGGTAAACCGTTAGATTATTTAGCAGAAGAAGTCAGACGTTATTATCATGTTAAGTTTCCAAATGCGGAAAAAATTATATACGATGCAAGAGGTCTTGGTGATAGTTTCGACAGATTCTTTGATAAAGAATGGATAGATCCCATTTCTGGAAAAGAATATCCTCCGCTTGTGGTGGACGACATGCCTTTGACAAATCCAGACGCTTTACAGGTATTACATCCGTTTAGAGCTGTTAATCAGTTAAACCAAAGAATCTATACAAATTTAAGAGTTGCTCTTGAAAAACATACTATCGAATTACCAATGAGTAGTCGGTTAATGCGTGATAAGCAGCTTTTACTTGAAGACGAGACTAAACGTATGTCCAACGAAGAGTTTGCCAATTTCTTGGAAGCAGATGCTTTACAAATAGAGATGGGCAACATTGTTGAGAAAACTTCTGCTGCTGGGAATAAAACATATGATGTTCCAAGAGCAAATCAGCATAAGGATAGATATTCATCCTTAGCTATGGCAAACGACTATATTTCTGAATTGGAAAAAGAAAGTATGCGTTTGCATAAACGAGGCCCCGTATGTGTAGGAATAACAGGTGGCTTTGAAGACGCTTTATCCAAACGTATAAGAAAAGGCTTTGGAAAATTTTAAGGAAAGGGGCTGATTCCCTATGGGATTTTGGAGCCAATTTATTGGTGGTAATAAAACTGTGGCTGCTCAGCCCCAGGTAAAAAGAAACTTCGCAGTTGGAGCTGATAACGAGAAGGATACTATAACGATTCAAAGTTTCAATAACTCCAACTTTACGTTTACCGGTGAACTTACCGATTATGACTATGTAAACCTGCTTCGTAACAAGCAGGACAATATTCAGAGTTTCTATCAGTTGGCTGATTATTATACAGATGCAGATCCTATTGTTCATGGTATTGTTAAACATGTATATGTTCCTTTTTCTACTTGTTCAGATTGGTACTTAACAGGATCTAAGGATAAAACATATGCTCTGTATGAAGAACAATACAAACGTATGAGGCTTCGTGAAAAAATCGATGCTATTATGTTGGAAATCTGGAAGTATAGTAATGTATGTTGTTATCTTTATCATGGAGATTTAATTACATTACCTATTCACAAATGGAGAATAGGTAACACTATGTTCAATGGAACTCCAATTGTAGATTACGATTGCCAGAGTATTATAAATGAAATCCAGATGAAAGGTTACAGCATTGATGAGAAATTTGCTAAAGACAGTAATACTGAATATATTTTAAAAGGTTATCCAGAAGAAATTCAGAAGGCAGTTAAATCGAATAAGCAGTATGCACAGCTTGACCCGAATAATACGTTTGTTTTACAGACATCGAAGGAAAGCTGGCAACGTTATGCTGTTCCGTTTATTGCCTCTATTCTTCGTGCTTTAGCTAAGAAGGAACTCATTTCCAGTTATGAAGATGCCATGTTGAATATTGGTAAACGTAGCTTTGTTCATGTTAAGTATGGCGAAAGTTCTAAGACAAACGATATCTTACCAGATGAAGCTCAATTATCCAAAGTTCGCAGAATCTTCATTAATGCTATGAGTGGTACTCCCCTTGCGGTCACTAATCATTTAGCTACAGCTGATACAATTCAGTTTGACATGGACGATTTATTCCAGTGGGATAAATATCGTGGAGTTAATAACGATATTTTATCCGGTGGCGGAATTAGCGGCGTGTTAGTAACTGGTGTTTCTGAAGATGGATCGACATTTGCTTCGGCTCAGGTTTCTATTGAAACAGCAGAAGCACGTATCAATGCTGTTAGAGATGAGTTCTGCGAAATGATGACCAAAATCAATAAACGGTTAGCGGAAGAAATTCCGGGTACATATAACCTTAGCGAACCTCCTGAATTCCATTTCCAACCCTTATCTATGGAAGGCAAGAAAGCGTTACGTGAAAAGTGTGTTGAATTATGGGAGAAGGGTGTTATCTCTACTAAGCATATGCTTGATACTCAAGGTTATTCTGTTGAGTATGAGAGACGTATGAGAGAAGCTGAAAGTAAAGACGGTACTGATAAGATTATGATGCCAAGAGAAACTTTGGTTTCAAACACTGAATCCAAAGATTCTGGCACTCAATCCAAAGTTGGTCGTCCGCAAGAAGATAATACAGAGCGGACAAGTGATCCTGATGCTGCCATGAGAGGAAAACAACCTAAACCTTCCAATCCTGAAGGCAGTATGGACGCATGACGTTCGCTTCAAGCGTCATAAAATAAGTTGAGAGCTGTTATGGGGTTGTCGCGCCTTTAATGCGACGTTGTTGTGGTTACTGCGCCCTATAAGCAGGTTTCAATTTGATAGTCCTGCCGACGCCTCTTGAGAGCGGTCACTTTATTTATTTATCTGCGGTCTCAATGCGCACCTTCGGCAGCCTAAGGTTGGGCATCTCTGGGAGTGTAAGTCCCAACCTTCTTTTTTTGACTAAATAACCACAAAGGATGTGGACGTATTGAGTCGTTTAATTGAAGAACTGTCCAGACAGGAAATGCAAGCTATTATTCAAGAGATGCTTGATAAAAGAAATAGGAACAATGATAAGAAATGGATTGAAATAGTTGAAGATTATGATTTAGAGTGTAGTCCTGAAGTTTTGAGAAAATTAAGCGTTGGTGTTAACTTCGCCAGCGATGCTGGAATGAAACTTGGTTCCGGTGATAATTTAGATAGAAATTACGCTGAGCGTCAAAAGTTATATGACCTCCAACGCAAAATAAGACAAGACATGCGTGAATTATCACGTACAGAACTTATCTGTGAACATATTGATTCAGCAATACAATCATTGCCGAAAATTGATATGCAAATCAAAAGAGCATCTTTGAATAATTCAAATTGTAGTCTTGTTTTAGGGATCGGTGATTTTCATTATGGCGCTGATTTTAAAGTTGCTGACTTATACGGTAAAGTTATAAATAAGTATAATTCATTTGTTTTTGAAAATCGTATGCGAACTTTGCTTACGAAGATTGTTGACATTGTTGATAAGGAAAAACCAAATGAATTAGTCATAATGATCGTAGGAGATATGATTGATGGTCTTCTGCGTCAAAGTCAATTACAACGTCTTGAATATGGTGTAGTAGAAAGCACCATGAAACTTGCTGAAACATTAACATATTGGTTAATTAGTCTGGAAGAAGAAATTGGTATTCCTATTCGGGTTTATTCTGTAAGAGGAAACCACGGAGAAATTCGTCCTCTTGGTTCAAAAGCAGGACAATTTCCAGAAGAAAACATGGAACGAATCGTGATGCATTATTTATTTGCACGTTTTTTAGGTCAGGAAAGTGTAAAAATTGCACAAAATGACAGTCCAATGGTGCAAGTTGTGAATGTGTGCGGTTATCAGTTCTTATTAACTCATGGTCAGGATTCAAGTATTGAGTCTATGGCTAAAGATTGTGTAAATCTTTATCATAAGCCCATAGATGTTTTTATGGTTGGTCATTTGCATAAAAGCCAATCGTTTGTTTCTGGTATTATGCCTGATACTAATATCTATGTGGAAAGAATTCCAAGTCTTTGTGGTGTTGATCCTTACGCTCAGAGTAAAGGATACGGAGCTCTTCCAGGAGCTACTGCAATGACTATAGAAGAAGGACTTGGAATTAAGTGTGTTTACCCTATCGTTTTAAAATGATACATCCACCGTAAGGTGTTTGTATAGATTCGCTTGAGCGCTCTTTGTCTTCCCCCACTGAACGCAAAAGCAAAGGGAGAATGGTTATGAGCAAACTTATCTTTGCTTCTGTCATCTCCGAGATTCAACAGTCTGATGTGTTCATGACTGTGAAAGCCCGCATCTGTGAAGCACCACAGGCGAATCTTAATGGTGCAAGAGTTACCGAAGCTTTCATCGACGAAATTGTAAGTAATGAAACACGGTATGTTGGGCTGCCGCTGTATGCCGATAAAAAGGCTTTGATTGGCGGCAACTACACTCGCCTTGGTCATCTGTATGACACAAAAACAGGCGAATTCCATTCGACACAGATTGGATCGTTCTATAAGTTTGAGAAACAAGTTAACGGTGACAGTTGCGCATTAGTTGGGTATGCTCGTATTCCTAAGCGTAATAGAAAGCTTAGTAAGGCCATATCTGAACTTTTTGCGGACGGTGCTTTAAAGTTCTCTTTTGAACTTTCTGTTGGCGAGTATACAGAACTTGATGACGACACGATTCTGATTGATGTGTCCGAAAACAATTATTTGGAAGGCACAGCCATTGTGACCTATCCCGCCTGCGAAGAAGCTGTGGCACTTGAATTAGTGGCACAGAAAGCAGATGAAACCGGAAAGGGTGAAAGTGAAATGGCAGAAGTCGAAAACAAGGCTGAAGTCGTTGAGACTGAAGCCGAACAGCTTAATGCTGAAGAAGAAAAGGTTGAAGAAGTTTCTGAAGAAGAAACCGATGAAACCGCAGCCTGCAAGAAAAAGGAAAAGGCTGAAGAAGAAACCGCTGCCGTTGTGACTCGTGAATATCACGAAGAGCGTCATACCAACGTTGCATACGATACAGAGACTGGCAAAGAAGTTAGCCAGACTGTGACTATCGAAACAATGAGTAATGATGTTCAGGAAGGTACTCTTGTTGAAACGGTTGACGGTGTGCATGTCGCTGAAAACGTAATCGCGGATGATGAACCCGGTGATCCTCCTGCTGAGGATGAAACGGATGATGAATCCGGCGATGACGATGATTCCGGCGATGATTCTTCCGAAGAGGAAGAGGTTCAGGAAGAAATTGATCAGGACAGTTATGATTCTAAGAAGAAGACTGCTGAACAGATGATCGCTGAACTGGCTGAAATTATTGAAAGCCTGAAGGCCGAAATTGCCGAACTGAAGGAGCAGAAGCAAACAGCCGAAGCTAAAGCAGTTGTTGGCGAAATTAATCCCTTTATGGATACTCTGACTACAGAAGGTAAATATAGTCTTCTGCAGAAGGAAACAAAAACTACTTCTTACTCTTTACTTGAGCGTGCTTAAGTGAAGAAATTCTTTTGAAAGGACTGACTAGCTATGGCTGGCTACATGACTAAACTTCAGGGCTATGTTTATGAAGGCACTCTGAAGAATGGTGCTGCCGCTGCTATTCCGAATGGTCTGATTATGGATCAGGGAACTAGCACGGATGTCGACAAGCTGGTTCTGCCTGCGGCAGATTCCAATGCTAAGTTCCTGTGCATGGAAGTTACTGACATCTATGGCGGCGTGACTGCTTATCGGTTCCAGGTTCAGGAAATCGGCAAGCGGCATTTCTTAGTTGAAAACAGCTTCCAGTTTAACGTGGAAGACTATCAGGAATATGACAAGCGTTCTTACACCCAGCCCGTGGGCGAGCTCATGAGGGCTCATGCTCTTCTGCTTGGTGAAGAATTTGTTACTACCTGTGTGACCGGAACGCCTGTTGCGGGTACTGTGTACACGCTGAAGGCCGACGGAACTATTGGTTAAGGAGGTGAATGACAATGGCTGAAATTAGGGTTGATAAGGACAGCAAGCTCATCAAAGTGATGGCTGCTCAGGTCCGTAATGAGCGGGTTGACTCCGACAAGGTCGAAGAAGCTGCCGCTATCGTAAACGAGCTGGCTCAGGATATGTCTCCTCAGCACCAGCATGAAATTGGTCAGATCATTGCGTTCACTGTTAATGAACTGCAGCAGAACTCTCTGAACTTCATCGAGACTTTTGCTGATGTGCGCAATGTTGCTCTGGGCGACCGCCCCATGTATCGTATGAAGACCGCTGGTATCAAGGCGTTCATTCAGGCGACTGGTGCTACCACCGCTCGTAGCTATGTGACTGACCGTCAGTTCTCCATCAATACTTTCGAAATCGCGGCTCGTCCTGCTATCAATATTTGGGACCTCCGTATGAATCGTATCAACATGCCTGACCTGATTCGCGATGCGAATAAGGAATTCACCATGCTGAAGCTGAAGTATGTGGAGCAGGTTCTGCATAACGCTATCGCTACTTACAACACTCCTTTCTATGGCACTGGTACCGGTATCGTCAAGTCTACGCTCGACGATCAGCTGACTTACTTTAAGCGGCTTGGTGGTGTCTCTCTGGTTGGTGACGCTGCTGCTGTTGAAGGTCTGTTCGCTCTGGCTGGCGCTCCTGTGTCCAACACGAGTGTGCAGTATAGCGGTAATATGATTGATGAAAAGAATAATACTGGTTATCTGGGCCGTTACAACGGCGCTAGTGTCATCTCTATGATCAATGCTTATGAAGATGGCAAGACCACGCCTATTCTGAATCCTGACTGGATTTACATCATCTCCGCTGGGGTATCCAACGATCAGAAGAACCTGAAGGTTCTGAATGAGGGCCCAACCTATAGCATGACTCAGCAGACTATCGACGATCATACGTTCGAGACTGAGCTGACTCAGCGCTTTGGTGCCGCTTTTGTTGTTGGAAGCATTCCAACTATTGGTGCTTACGAAATTGGCTAATGCAATTGGAGCGGGGTGTAACAGCCCCGCTCCTTATTTTGATTAAAGGGGTAAAGGATTATGAATGGCGATGCAAGGTACCGTGTATACAATCGGTGCAACCACGCAATTGGCGTGTACGTAAATAATGGACAGCAGTCTTTAAACATTAAGCCCGGTAGTTTTGCTGTGCTGTCTGCTAATGACATTCTCTACATTGAGAGTATTTGTAACCATAAAAAGTTCTTCTCTGCGAAGATGCTTGTTCCTGTTGATGACGCAGGAAAAGATTTAACTCTTGAAGATGTTGGCGGTTTCTCTGATGAATCTGTTGAAGTTCATCATAGCGTTAAAGAAATCGAAGCTAATTTAAAGAAGCCTTATAATGCATTCAAATCTTGGATCGAAAAGATCGAAGATCCTGTAGAACTGCATGAAATCTGGGAAGTTGGCAAGAAGATGGATCTGCCTGCTAGCAAGATAAAAATTTTCAATGCGAAACTTCCAAATCGTGATCTTCTGGAAGAGGATAATGAATAAATAGAAAGAGGCGGTTGATGTGTACGGCATCACTGAGACGGCAACAGATCTTCAAGCTAAAATGGCTTGGCAATCTACGCCGTACCCAATGTATGAAAACGACTATGTAAAAATCGTAGTTCATGCAATTAAAAAGTTCTATGTCGATGTCAACCACCCGGAAGAGTACGACCGAACTTTGTATATAACTGGCGAAAACGATGCATTGTTCTACGATCACGATTTTAATATACTTGAAGAAGAATATATCTTTATTCTTAGTCAAATGGATTTTTTAAAGAAAGTGTTCAGCGATTTGGCTGGTGACAGCGCTATTAGTTATACAACTGATGCTTTATCTGTTACTGGCGCTAAAGAAGGATACAAGTCTGTTCAACAGCAACTGGATACTTTAGAACAAGAACGGATTCGTGTTTTTCATAAAATTATGGCTCACGAGCAAGGTGAAAATACATGAGTGATTTTAAAGTAAGAGTAGCTTTCAAAAACAAAGATCTGGAAACAGTGGTTGAGAAAGAATACGACTTCATCGATTATACTATGCTTGTTAACTTAGATTTAAAACGCATTCTGAAAAACATTGAAGATGCGTTTTCTTACTTTAATGATGGCAAGCCAAAAGAAGAATGGTCTAAAGAAGTCTTTGAATTATTTTCCAACATTCGGCACAAGATTCTTGATTCTGCCAATGCGGTGAGAAGACTTCCTGAAAACCTTTCATACAAAAACATTCCGGCAAATACAATGAATTTTAGTGAGTATATTTCTAAATTGCTGGAGTAAAAAGGAGGCGGGTTTATGTCTATCCCTTATGTACCGCAAGGTACTACCAAGCGGTTCAAGGTTCCAAAGACATTGGCCGCCGATTTTGATTCCTTTTTAAACAATGATATTCCTAATACTGTGATGGATTTTGAACTGATCCATGATTGGTATGACAGGTTTAAAGGAGATTATACTCCTACCTACATTCGTGGAGAAATCTATCCTGATTCTACAAAAAGCCGTTACGAAAACACCGATAATAATATGAACATCAGATGTTCATTAACAAGCGGCATTCGTAAAGGAGATATGGTCATAGAGCCAGACGGAAATATTTATGTTCTTGACTGGGCTGTTCATCTTCAGTCTAATAACGCCCCTTCTCGTGCACTAAGATGCAATTTAATACTGAGTGTTTATGAATATAAAGATGCAGTAGTTGATGAGGAAGGCTATGTAATAGACGAAGAAGGTTATGTAGTAAGTGGAGAAAAATATGCAGTTGAAAATCCACAGTATGATCCTCGTGAAATTATAGTAAACGAAATTCCTGCTAATGCTTATCGTTACGATGGTCGACCTGAATATGTTGCAGTTTCTGGTGCTCCCGGTACAATTGCTCAAATCGTTACTCTGATGACTGTTCAATACAACGAACAAACAAAGAATATTAAGATTGGACAATTCTTTGATTGGGATTCTGAAACTTATGAAATTGTAGACGTAAACAAAGTTGGCATCGATATTAATGGACAATATGGTACTTTAAAGCTTCAGGCTAAAAGAGCGGCTGGTGGTCTACATGGATATAAATAATCTTGGTGATATTGTTGTAAATCATGTAGATCTAACAATTATTAACAACGCAATCAAACAAAGAGCCGAAGCGCTTGGAGGACAGTTAAACGCAGATGCTGCTGCTCAGTTTATATCCGATATGTCTCAGATAGAATGTTCTGTTGAAAGCAATGGAACAGGTTTAGTTTTTAATACTAAACTTTCTGATTCATATCTTTTAAACTATTTAAAAAATCATACTACTCCTGTTTCTGGTGGCGAAGGCGGAGAAGCACATAATGTTGATGGTTCAACATATGAAAGTGGCGTACCATACCAACTTCAAGGTACTCCCCTTCCATGGTATGAGTTGCCTACAGTAGAAGGACAAGACGAAGCAAATAAAGTCGTTGAAATCATGGCTTCTGATGCTTCAAGAGCAGCTGTAAACAGCAGTCTTCCAGAGATAGAGTCTGAAGTAGTAATGCCTTACGTAAGAGAACATCTGTTTGGGGGTGGTTAACTTGATGGGTTGGGTTAACGCATGGAACAAAATCATACGTAAAGTTATTTGGCCTGACCACGAGTTAAAAGTCCTTATGAAAATTCCTTCTAAAACAGGAATTCTTCAATTTGTTGATAGATATTTTATTCGTGCTGGCTTTACTAATACTTTGTTGACCGATGAAGTATGCAGGATCGTATATTCAGATACTCAAGGCTATGAAACGGACGTACCTAACATTAAGAAAAACTTGATGATATTTGACATTTACGTTAAACAAAGCGAAATGCGAAATATAGGCGACGACCGTTTAGTAACTCGGGCTGATTTAATAGTAGACCGTTTATATAAACTTCTTACCAGTGACAGATATCTTCAAGATACTGGATATCGCTTCTGGATTGCGGGAGACTGGGATGGAGGAACAAGAGTTACTGGATATATTCGTAAAACAATAGCTTTCAATTATATGAAAGTGTATTAATTTATAAAAGCAACATTATTCGGATGTGGTTGTCGGTGGCAAAAATGCGTTGTGGGTGATTTCGAGTAGAAAGAGGCTGGAACCGACGCAAATCGATGATGTTTAATGTTGTAACCCTCTTGCTTGTATGGGCATAAACACTCCGGCGACTGGAAATAGTCGTAAAGGTTAGATGAAGGCCTCTAAATAAGATATAACTCTAAAGTCAACTTGGGGAAGAGTATGGCTGCGGGTTATAAATAAATAAAAAGAAAGAGGTCATGTACTATGGCTACTTACATTCCTGAGTTTCAGGGCTATATTGCGGACGTTCCGCGGCTGTGGTTAACATTTGCTTAAGCCACCTTACACAGTAATGTGTATGAAAAATGCTACCTAAACGGGGAAACTCTCTTATATGAGACAACCTACCGTGCTAAATTGTTATGGATGTGAATTTATGTATTATGTTTATAAACATGTAAATAAAATTAATGGGAAAGTATATATTGAAATCACATTAAACCCATCACAAAGATGGAGCTATAAAGGAAATCAATATAAAGGTTCTCCATTATTTTATAATGCTATTCAGAAATATGGATGGAAAAATTTTGATCATATTATTATCAAAGATAAATTAACAAAAGAAGAAGCTTGTGAAATGGAAAGGCTTTTAATTAACGAGAATAGAAACAATTGTTATAATATTTCTGACGGAGGAGATTCTGGACCAGCTCTTTTTGGAGAGCAAAATCCAAATTACCACAAAGTTAGAAGTAAAACCCATTGTGAAAATTTATCTCGTAGCTTAAAAGGTCATAGCACATCTAAAGAAACAAAACAAAAGATAAGCGATAATAATAAAATGAAAAGATCAATTATGTGTGTTGAAACTTCTGAATGTTTCGACAGCATAACATTAGCAGCAGAAAAACATAATACATTTATTGAAAACATTTGGAGAGTCGTATCAGGAAAAAGAAAGTCTTGGCACGGACTTCATTTTATTTACATCTAATGACATAAAAGCCTAACGACTAGTCGAAAGACGTAGAACCAAGTGGTTCGAAATGGTAGCTACCCAAATTGGGTAAAGATATAGTCTGGTCTGTATAGTGATATACAGCTGTATTAATTTACAGAGCAAAGCATAACGAACTTTGCTGAACACAAACATTAAGCGTTGCGATGGCCGTATGTTCTATTTTGATGAACTGACCGCTGCTACTGTTACTCCTCAGGTGAATTACACCGAAATTAACGCTGGTTGGTCTCTGTTCCCCGTTGCCTATCTGCCGGGACAGTCCACCTTTGAAATGAGCATTACCTCTGGTAAGTTCGAAGCCGATCTGTTTGTTATGACCAATGCTACCAAGTTTGAAGCAAATCAGTATTATCAGGTTCCGATTACGGAAGTCCTGACGCTGGACGGTCAGAATCAGGTTGATCTGGCTCATGATCCGGTTTCCGGTTCTGTGTCTATTGCTGGCATGGAAGAAACTGCTCAGACTCCGACCGAAGGTCACTTCAAGGTTACTGCTGCTGCTGATCCTGCTCCTGCGAAGATCACCTTCGCTGCCAGTGATGTTGAAGGCGGCACCGTGGAAGTTTCTTACTTCTACTATGAGACTGCTCAGGAAGCCAACATCGACAACCGTAGCTCCGCTATGGGTGAAGCTGTCATGGTTTATCCTGTGTATGGCAACGGCGATGACTGCACCGACAGCTCCATCATTGGTCATGTGTATGTTCGTGTGTATAAGTGCCGTGTTACTGCTCAGCCTGGTTTCGATGCGTCCTACAAGACCGCGAACACCTTCCAGTTCACGCTGGCGGCTATGGATGCCAAGCGTCCCGATGATGCTTGCTACTCCATCGCTTACATCAAAAAGGCTGAATGATTATAGTCTTGCTTAAGGTTTATATATAGGGTTACAGTAGGATATAATCTCAGGGGATACTGTAACAACAGTATCCCCTTTTTTATTCTACTTCTTGAAGGGAGAAAAGATAATGAAAATACCAAGACCGACAGGTTTAAAAGATTTACCTGATCAAAAAATTGAAACACCGGAAATTCCAACTCAAACACCGTTAAGCAGTACAGAGTTGGAAGAAGTTCCCAAACTTAAAATAATTCCAGAACAAACTGCTCCGGTTGAAGGAACACCAGATCCATCACCCGAAAAAGAAGAAAAGCCAAGCACAGTTAAAGAAGAAAACTGTGTGATGATTGGCGATACAAAAGTGGAATTAAAGCCAACTAAATTAAAGTATTTTAGAAACAAAGCTGCATCTGCGTTCGGTGTTATTAAGATGGTTCCTTTGCATGAATTATTAACATATGGAAAGGGCGTTCTTGATGAAAACAGAGACGCCGATCAGCTTTTGTTTGATTTTCTTGTTGCAGCGTTTGACGATTCAGTTTTTGTTAGAGATCATTATGATGATTTTGATGGTGAAAACATTGATCAAATTTTGAAAATATTTGGTCGAATAAACCATATCGATGAAAAAGAAGAAGCGGCAAGAAAAAACAAGGAAGCCCAGGCGAAGCGTTAGGTCTAGACGAAGCGGCAGCCGCTGTCGCTGCTCACCTGGGCGAAGTCGACGAAAACAAAATCAATGATATGTCTTATATTTGGTTCAATCAAGTTCTCGAAGCGCTTGGAAAACGAATCAATTATGAGTCTATCTCAAATATATATGGCAACTCGTTCGCAAAAGATTCTGCCAAAATTGTTCAGGCTGCAAATCCGTTGCTTAAAAACGGTGGTAAACCGAATACTGGCGTTATGGGTCTTATGGGACAAATTAAAGTCATTGACACGAAGAGCAAAACCGCTCAAGAACAAGCAATCAAGAAGCAGCTTGGTGATATTAGCTGGGCAGAAGGATTGCCAATATAAGGAGTTGATAACATATGAACGTAAACAATCAAATGTATTGCATGTTCAAAGAAATGAAAGAAGGATATGCAAACAACAATATGGATCAAATGGAGCATGGTGCAAGATGCTGGCTTGAACTTGATCCTAAGAATCCTTTTCCAGATAATTCTGAAGAAATGGAAGCATTCTTCCAAATGCAGAAATGTTACAACATTTGGAAGCGTGGAGACATTGACCGCAAAATTAATCGACGCAAGATGATTATGTGGGCAGAAAAACTTTGCGAATTAAATCCCCGTCAGCCTTATCATTTTGACAAGAAGGCTGAAGAAGAAGAAATTCGTTTAGCTCAAGAAGCAGAAAAACTTAAAGAAGTTGCTAAAGTTGAAGAGAAGAAAATCGAAAAACCTGTTGAACAAGTTCAAATTGTTAAAACGGTTGTTGAAGAAGACCCAAAGAAAATATTAGGCATTGTTCCTGAAGAAAAAAAGAGCTGGTTTAAGTTTCTCTTCCCTTGGAAAAAAGAAGGTGAAACAAATGACAGTTCGGGATCTAATTGAAGAATTAGAAGAGATGCCGATGGATCTTCCGGTGATTAGCGACTTTAAGGAAATTACAGATGTTACTTTTGAAGAAAACTTATTTTATTTAGATGAATCTCCTATGCGGTATACAAACTCAGCAGTAATTGTATTAAGCTAATCGGAGAAAAGGAGGATCAATATGCTTTTATCTGAATATGTTCAAAGAGTTTCGGATTTAACTATTGTACAAGCTGATAATGGTTCTTTTTATCTTGAACCAACTTGGCCTATCATTTTACGTGATAATGAAATTAAACTTCAAGATATTTCTGATGCTGAAATTACGTTGAGTGATGTATATGAAATACTTAGGCTTGAAGTTGAAAAACGTAATACGATTAATTCTAAGAAAAACGTTGTCATTGAGTGGCTGTATGAGTTAATTTCAGCGCAGGTTGATCCTGCAATTCTTGCAGAAGAAACAGATTATGTTAAACAAGTAACCGAGTTTATGAAAACAAATCATGAAGCTCAAAGATTAAAAGATCAAGAAGAATGGGACAAGTTTAAGGAAACTTAATTTATTGGGGAGCGATAAAACGCTCCCCATTCTTTTATTTTGTAATTATCATACAAAGCTATAAGCTTTTATGTTTATTATAGATATTTTATTTTCTCAAGAAGGAGGTATATATTATGCCTGAACAAATCGTTGTTGGCATCGGTGCCGATATATCTGATTTTACATCAAAAATGAGTTCGTTAAAAAGTGAATACATGGCAACAAAGAAAGAAATAGACGATAATAAAATAGAAGCTCCTATGAGAGAAAACGATGTACAGCAATCTTTTGCATACATGCTTAATTCTGTTGTTGGAGCAGAATCCGTTCTTGAAAGTATTAAAGAAATAACAACTTCTTTACCTCAAGGGATTCAAGAATCTATGAATTCTCTTGTGTCTGGAATGAAAGCTTCTTTAACAAGTCTAACTGGCTTTGTAAGAACAGCAGGAGAAACAGCGCAAAGAGACTTTAACAAAACAGGATTTAATAATTCTATACGTTTTTCTGCTGCAAGCTTAATGCAATATACACGAGATTTAAAAGCGGCTTCTGAAATTGTGTCTCAGATGTCTTCAGGTACAAGAGAAATATATGCTCGAAATCATCGTGAAATCTCTTCTGTTGTAAATCCTGCTATTTCTAGGATGTTTACAAAGGGACACACCGAATTACCAGATAAAGAACTTGCAGCTGAACTGTTAAGGGATGCTGGTGATTATAGGCATATATCCAAATTACTTGAAGGTTATGGACTTACTGATGCTAAGGCAAGACAACAAGTTATCGAAGCTGCAATAAAAACATCTACACAACGTGCTAACAGGGTAGATGTTCAAAGAGCTTTTACACATGCTGGTATTACAGAACCAGATCATCGTATTTTTGCGACCGATGTTGTAAAAGATACATATAAGAATGCTTATATAAACGGTGGACGTTATGTTAATGAAGAAGTAACTCCGTTAAATACTCGTCGCGCAGATAGAGGTAAAAGACACGATTATTATGAAGGTATAAAACAAGAAGTTTTAAGAGGAAACAGTGTAGCCTTTAAAGCTGCGCAAGATGCGGGTTTAGTTACTTTGTCCGATGGTAGATATCGTTTTATCAAAGAACGTTTTGCAAAAGACGATATGCTCGATCAGTTTAGTGGTTATGTTGTTCGTGAAAGAAAACGTGCAGCACAAGGATCTCCTCAGTATTTTAGAGATTTAAACAATCCATACGAAGCAACATCTTTAATTGAAAAAGATGGTCGTAGAATCAGAGAAGCAGATCGTTTAATTGGTCTTGATATGAGACCTAATGCAAATCCATATCATCGTTCTGGATATACCAAACGAACAACTTTTCAACAAGATTTAAACCAATATTATGAACATCCTATTGTTGGTGAATACGATAATCCAGCTTTAAGTATTCCTGAATTAATAAATATTCCAAGAATGGTCGTCCGCAATCAGAACGGACGTAATATGCTTACTGTTAAGCGTCTTAATAAAGAAAACGGACAAATTGAATATCAACCAAATCTTGATTATTCGTGGCAAAAGAAAGGTATTCAAGATAACCCATTTGATGAATTTATTACAATGGGCAGAAATCCTATTCTTGATCGATTAATAGCTCGTCATGCGTCTGAAGGTGCAAAATTTGAAGATCGTACGTTTGGATATGGATTTGACGAAAAAGATAAGGCAAAGAGTGGACTTCCTCTTATTATCAGTATGGATCTAAATGAATTTAGAGACAAAGATAAGTGGGGAAATATTAAGTTCACAAAAACAGGAAAAGACGGTTCAAGAGAAGCTGTTTTCCCAAAAGATGCAAAAGAGCTTATAAATGGGCTATATCGGGGCGACATTGAACCAAATCTTCCTGTTACATCGGTTGACACAACTACAGGAAAAACTAAAACAGATTATGTTCCTTACAGAGCGTTTGCAGGAAAAACAACAGGCGGCGGAACTATGATGTTCATGCCGTCTGCTGATTATAGAGGCATGATAGCTGAAGATAAAAAAAGAGGCATTATGCCTATGCTTCAATACTTCAGCGAAATGGAAGGAAGCAAACTGATTAATCCTGCTACGGGTAGACCGTTTGAGAACAACGAAACAGGATTAGGAGCATATGCTCGTTTTTATGATGCAAGAAATAAAATTCTTTCTCATTCTCTTCCAATAGAAGAGCTTGGCGGCAAAACTCCGACATCAGCGCTTATTAATTTTGGTGCATTTTATGATGCGCTTGGAACACCTGATAACAAACGTTTTGACGGTGGCGGATTTATCGACAAGAGTGTCTATTCTAAAGACTTTCAAGCAAGAATGGGACCTGCTAAATTCTTAGCACAAAGATTTGATTGGAGAAAATGGTTCCAAGATGCTGAATTCGCTACTAAAGGCGGAGAGTTTGAAGGAGATACTGGCTATCACTTCTTTATGCCTGGTATGTCCGCAACAGCAGACGATTACAAAGCATATCGTGCTGCTGTTAAAGCGGGTTTGTCTTCTGACGCCAGATCTGTCACATATGAAGACAGAGACAACGAAGGGAAAAAAATAAGTAGAACTTTTGATTTTGATGGTAAAACGTTCAAAGAATGGCGCGACGACATGTTTGTTGACGTCATGGATCAAAAATACGGAGCATTATTAGCAGATACAACCATTAAAGCTCCTGGAATGAAAAAAGGCAGAATAACAGAAGAACAGTTTAATGAAATTGTTAAAGCGGTAGAAGATAAACCAAATTCCGCTTTTCATCAAAAGAAAATATTAGATCGGTCTACTGTTGGAAAAGAGGGCGTAAGTCCAATGGTAAGACTTACAACAGCACAACAGACTGAATTAATGAAAATGATGAGCGACCCAGAAATAGGACTCGGACTTCGCTTAATGAAAGATACAGAAAACTATGCTGGAGATAAACAATTTTGGTCTCCTGCTTATATGTCTTCTGTTATGATGACTCCTGCAATGATGAGACGTTCGTCTGAAAATTATATAAAAGCATTTAAACAAATGTCTACAGACGAAGGAATCATTGAAAGAATGTTTTCTGGAAACGATATTGATTCTGTTCGGGTTAGAGAAAATAATCTTTTATTATACACAGATCCTAGAATAAAGGCCCGTGTTGCTGCTGAAAAACAAAATCTTGTACAGAAACAGCTTCTTGGTTATGGATATTTTCCAGAAAGCACAGGAATGAAATCACAAATGCTGGTCGCAACTCCGAACCCTTACAGTGTATTCAATCCTATTGGAAACGATATTACTGGTCATGACGCGGCGGGACAAGCCGGTCTTTTAAAAACAGGAAGACATCAAGTAGTTGCTGCAACAGTTGGAACAGATGGAATTGTTAACTGGACAAGAAGTCCTTATGCGCCTGGTGCAAACTTCTTTGGGAAACCTGTTCGTAAAGGTGTTACATCTCAATATGGTTTAACTAAAGATTCTGCTATGTTTAACATAGAAGATTTTTATGATTTAAACACTGGCGATTTTGATGGAGATTTTGTTTGGGCAAATACGGCATTAAAAGACGACAAAGAATTCCAAGCAAGGACAGAACGTAGAAATCAAAAAGTAATTGAAATCGCAAATAGACGTCTTGCTGAAAGAAAAGCAATGCTTAAATCTCAAGGTAAAACAGATGATGAAATTGAAGCAGACGCTTTGCAATTTGCGGGAATAACAGACAGAGCTTTTAACGCTTCTATGGGGCCAACTGGTCTTGGTTATAAAATAGGACAAGCATTTAGAATGGGTCTTTTTTCAGAAAAAGACCTTGCAGAAATTGATGACTATGCTAACGATACCTATCAAAAAGGTATTGATATGGCAAAAAAAGTTGATGTACGTCTTTCATCTCCAACAGAAGCAGTACAAGAAGCAATTGGGACAAGAAAGCCAATTGAACGTTTAACAAAAGACCTACAAGCGGCAACGGAAGGCGGAGAGAAGCTAGGTTCTGTTGATTTGTTCAAATATGGTTTGCCAACATATGTAGATCAAATAGGTACTGGTATTCTTAATTCTGCTAAAGCTATTAACGGTATGGATGTTGGTGCGCTTGATTTCATTGCAGAACAAATCGAAGCAAATAATAAAGTTCGTTATGCTGATGCCACACCGGAAGAACAGAAATTAGCAAATTGGTATGGTGATTTAGTAGCCGGTAAATTAACTGGTAGATATCAAATCACTACAACAGAACAGCTTACCGAAGGCAGAGGATTATTAAATCAGCTTCAAAGTAAAATGTTGGAATATAAACAGAAGAATATTAATCCTGAAGCTGTTGCCAGAATGCAAGAAATGGAAATTGGTGCCAGAAACGCTATTAACACTGAAAGTCTTCTTGGATATACAGATAGTAATCTTAATGCGATTTCGGAATATAACATGATGAATAACTGGAATAATCCAGTTACAAATCAAGAATATACTACCAAAAATCAAGCTGCAGCTGCTGCTGTTATTTACGAACAAAGAAGAAAAGAAGATCTTCGTAAAGTTGAACAACTTCAACAATCTGAATTTGATCAACTTATGAAAGAACAAACCGGTAAAAATATAACAAGTGCAAATAGAGAACTGATGCTTGAGCGCATAGATGCAGCTCATAGATATACTGGTTTTAATTGGTCAAATGCCAAATATTTTACAGAAGGCAATATGACTATACCAGTTGTCAGAACAGTATCTTTGGAAGGAACTCCTTCTGAATATGGAATAAAGGTAAAACCAGAAGAAACTATTCAAAATGATTCGCTTGATCCAAACAAAACAGTAGTTCAAAAAGTTCAAGATAATAATACAGTTCCTGTAACTATTAATTTTGATAAAGATAGAGATTTTAAACAAGCTCAGGTTGCAAGACGAATTCTTACAGGAACCACGTTAGCTGAACCAGCACTGGAAGCCCATGCTTTACTCGGTAGCGCTGCTCATGCTTTTATGGACACATATGGCAGAGCTCGTGCTTTCAGAGGCGAAAACGACAGAGCTGCAACACAAGAAGAAGCTTTAGAACAAGCAAATAATGCTTTGCTTGATTATCTTTTAGGTGAAAAAAACGGAGAAGGTAAAAGAGTTTTAACCAGAGAACAAAGGGAAGCTCAGCAAAGAGCTAAAGTATCTTTGGACTAGACGAATACGGTCAAATCATAGCAACCGGACAAAACGCTGAAAAATTATCTTCTAAGTTGTATGCTCTTAACAACGGATCTTTAAAAGATGTTGCTAGTTTATATTATGAACGTAGCCTTCAAAATCTTGGCGAACATATGATAATGTCTGAAGGAACATCTTTTGGACTTGATAAAGAAGGCAATATTGTTCAGGAAGAAGCATTAGGAAAAGCAGGACATAATGGTGTATATTATGTGCCTCGTCGAGACGGTCAGAACGTTATTGATTTTCCAAGATATGTAAAAGATCCAAAAACCGGAGAAATAAGAATGCAAGATGCTGGTGTATACTTCACACCAGATATGGTTAAACAAGATGCAAACGGTGGAATTACTATCGTTGACTGGAAATCAAGTCCAGATGGACAAAGAGATGCTTTATTCCAAACTGCTTACTATGCACACAATCTTGAAGAGCTTGGCAAACAATATTATTTGACTGGCAATAAAGATTATGAAAAATATGCTAAATATGTAAACTATAATGAAAAGACAAAAGAATTTACGTCTAATATTAAAAATCTTGAAACTGTAGATCTGTTTGGCAACAAAAATAATGCCGTTTTACAAGCAGATTACACTATGGCGCTTGGTGACGCAGTTGCTAAGTGGATTGAAAAAGGAATGCAAAACGAAGCCGTTGCCGCAAGACAAGGTTTTATCAACCAGCTTCCAAATGATATTAAGCCTGTATTTAACAGAATAGTTCAAGGGAAAAGACCAACTTATGCGCCAGAAACAGAAGAAAAAGAAATTCAAGGTGTTAGAACAAAAGATGTTCAGAAATATATTGAAGAAGATACAACTGGAGCACTAAGACAAATTCAAGAAGTTTCTTCTGGACATACGGGCATAAAAGACAGAGAAGGAAATTATATTGATCAAGATAAATCTTTCTTAGTTGAAAAATACAAAGAAGATCGTGAAACATTAAATAATATTAGGTCGTTTAATGCTAGAGAAAGAGCTAACCTTTATAATCTTGACTATCAATCAAAAGATCGCTTTACTAAAAACATTGAAGATGCTCGTAGTGTTTTCTCTAACGAAGACTATCAAACATTATTAAAGTATTATCAGGGCAATCATTCTGGAGATATTGCTGCTGACGTTGCAATGATGGAGACTCATTTCAACGCACAGCAAGCAGAGGCATCTCGTCAAATGGCTGAATCTGTTCAACTAAGACAAAAGTATTTTGATTTAATGCCAGATCAAATGTCCGGCGATTATAATCGTATTGCAGCAGGACAAGGCAGTGCTATTTCAAGACTTCGTTCCGGTATCAGAAAACGCCAACAAGATTTGAGTCTTATTGATGAAGTTTATAAAAGCGATGATTTGTACAACGCACAAACTGGACGCATTGCAAGAATAATGGATAACGAAGAAGATCAAGCTAAAGCAGATAAGGAAACTGTAAGTGATATCTTCCATTCTATTTATAAAGATCCAGAACGCAAAGAAAATGAGTCTAAAAAAGAGTATAACTCAAGACGTAAAGCCTATCGTGATGAAAAAATCAAAGAAGCCCAAGCTGCTCTTGAAGGACACAAAGAAAGAGAAGCATTTTATCAAGGCAGAAGAAATCTGGTTACAGATTCTTTTTCTCAGTTTGAGCAAGATATGCTTGATGAGATAAAACAGGAAGCAGAAGATGAAAATATTTTATACGATTTATTAAAAGGTAGAAATATAAATGCTTCTACTCGCGCTCTTCAATCAAAAGCTGCAGAATATAGAAAAATGGGTGCAACAAGAACTTCTGAAAATGGTTCTTATGTATTTTCTGATCAAGCTAGAGGTATTTTTGCACAAAGAGATAAAACATTAACTGGTCAAGCTGAGATGCTTGAATCACTAAAAGGAAATGAACAGTTAACTGCATTGCTTGGAGCTCAAGCAAATTATGATCAAGCTAGATTAAACGCAATGATGACTGGAACAGCAATCAGTCCTGAGATTATCAAAATGAAACAAATGGCTGAGTTCGCTGCGGCTTATGCTAAAATTAACCCAAAGAAAAATATGGATGATATTTTAGCAGCAACAGAACAATATGGCCAAACTTATGAAAGACAAATAGGAGAAACACATCAAACACGTCTTGATAATCTCCAATATCAAAATGATATGGCTGCACGTCAACGAGAGTACCAATATCAACGTTTTGATCGTAATAGATATGGTAATGCTGGTCGTTTTGTTCAATATTATCAACAACAACAAGATAGAAGATTTGAACTTGAGACACAAAAGAAAACAGCTGAACATAATGCAGCCAACATTGAAAAACAACTAAAAACAGAAACAGACCCTAAAAAGATAGCAGAAACTAAGGTTGCATTACAAGGATATAAACAGGCAGCAGCAGACGCAAGCAATGAATTGCAAAAATTTACTCCTGCTCAAAATTTGTTTGCGGCTGGTGTAAAATCTGTTGGCGACTCTGTAAATATGGTAGTTCGTCGTCTTGGAATGCAACTTTTTAGAAAAGCTCTTAACGAAGCTAAAACATTCGTAAAAGAATTTAACAAGCAAATGACAACTATTCAGATGATTACTTTAAAGTCTGATTCACAGATGTCTGCAATTGGTGATGGATTAATTGACAAAGCAAAACAATTAAAAATATCTGTCTCTGAAATAAGCCAATCTGCAGCAACTCTTTATCGTCAAGGTTTATCAGACGAAGAAGTAAACGAACGTTTGGATGTTGTTTCTAAATTCTCTAAAGTTTCAGGAACAAAAATAGATGCAGCAACAAAACTTATTACAGTTGCTATGAATACTGGATTAGTTTCTGATCCTGAAACTGCGGCAGATATTGTTACTGCTCTTGGCGATAACGCCGCTACTAATGCTTCGGAAATCGAAAAAGGTATTGAAAAAGCTGGCGCTGCTGCGGCTGCTGATGGAACAACGTTTGGTCAGCTTGCAGCCATGCTTACAGCTATTACTTCTACAACTCAAATTGGCGGCAACGTTGCTGGTCGTACGTTAAATACTATTTTTGGTCGTATGAATAAGATCGGTACAAACGAGCTTATTTATGACGAAAATGGTAATGCTATTTCTGGTTCTGCTGTTGCAAAGCTATTAAAAGAAGAAGGCGTTGAAACATACATCAATGGTGAAAAACGTTCTTCTTTTGATGTGCTTTATGAGCTTTCTCAGAAATGGGATAGCCTTTCTGATGCAAAACAACAACGTTTAGCTTCTGCTATTGCTGGTACTCGTCAGTATTCTAACTTCTCTGCAATTATGCAAGGAATGTCAGAAGGCAAAATTGACGAATATATGTCTTTAATAGGAGAGTCTTCTGGAATAACAGATCAAAAATATCAAATTTACGTAGAAAGTCTTGAAGCTTCTTTAACAAATTTAAAAAACACATTTGATGAACTTGTGTCTGATTTAGTTGATAGTCATGCGTTAACCGGATTTATAGACACATTGTCAAATATCATAAAAGGTGTTGATAGTCTATCTAAATCTGTAGGTGGATTAAACGGTGTTCTTGCTGCTGTGTTGCCTATGCTTGCAGCTATTACACTCTTTAAGGCTGGTGTAGCCAGTGGTAATTTGGCGTTGATTGCAGGCGGACTTGCCGGAGCGTTTATTACTGGTTCTACTCTTAACTCTTTAGGATCTGGGTCAAGTCAAAAAGAACAATATGAAAAAGCTTCAACAATAGCAAATGATCGCTACAGTAGTATAAAATCTAAAATTGAAGAAGCAAAAGTTTTAGAAGCAAAAGGTGATAAAAGAACTTCAGAGGAAGATAAAAAATACAAATCTTTAGTTTCCGAAGTATCAAGTGCGCTCAACGTTCCAGAATTAAATGAATTTGTAGGAGCTCTTGATTCAGTTTCTTCTTCTGCTCAAAGTGCTGCTCAAAGTACTTTAGATTATGCTAAAGCTTTAAAAACAGCAGAAACAGAAAACGAAAAAAACAGAATAGAAAATCTTAAAGATTTATCTGGACAATGGGCTTCAACAGCTGCAAAAGAAATACAAGAATATGAAGATGAACAAGATAAAAAAGGCGTAATGGACAGTAAGTATATCGAAGATTTTTTTGTTACAGATGCAAGTGGTAATAAACATGTAGATATACAACACTTCCTTAATACATCTACTCTTGGTTTTTCTTACGATGGAAATGAAAGTGCTTTTCAAAAAAATATAGGTGCAGCTTTAAATAATTGGGATTCTGTACCTGTTTTGGGCAACTTTATTGATTGGGCCGCTCCAGGAATACGTAAAGCTGTTGGTAAAGATAAACCAGATTTAATGGATTATTCTTGGACAAAAAATCGTCCAAGACTTGCTCAATTAATGATGCAAGCTGTTAGTGAAGTTTCTTCTACAAACGGAGAACTTTTTTCTGAACTTCAAAAAGGTGGATATACTTCCTGGGGACAAGAAGAATGGGAAAGTTATTTAGGCGATGCACATGCAGGCAAAAAAGTTAGTAATCTACCATTAGAAGCTCTTGATTATGCTATCCAAAGATGGGAAAAAAATAACTCAATAGAAAGCGGAAAAAGAGAAAAAATACAATCTGATTTTTCTGCTGAATTTTCTGAATTTAACCCTGAACTAACAAAGGATCAGGCCGAAACAATGGCAAAACATGCAGCAGATCAAGTGTTAAATCTAACTAATAATGGTATGGAAATGGGTGCTGCATATGGTCATGTGCTAAACAATGCCTTAAAGCTTGATACTACTGATAATACTCCAGAATCAATAAAAAGTGCCTCCAAAGACTACTTAAAAGAGAGTGGTTGGACAGAAAAAGAAAAAACTGAAGCTGGGCTTGAAAAGATCGGAGTAAATGATTATTTTTACGATCCTGTTCATAATGAATATATTTCAGCAGAAGAAGCAGAAAAACGTGCTGCTGCTGTTACTTATAAAGGCAAGACATATACAAATCAAGCACTTGCAGAAAAAGCAAAATCACAAGAACAGGCACTTCAACAACAAGTAATAGATTCGAACATTCAAAAAGAAATAGAGACTTTACATCAAGAACAGTTGACGACCGTATACGGAAGAAAATTCGGAGAAGAAGACCAAGATGCTTTATTGCAACATCTTAAAGAAAATGCAATGACTCTTGGAACTCAAAAGTATGGAACTCCAGAATATTTATATATTGATAAAAATGGTCTTGGATATTCTGAAGAAGAATTCAGACAGTTATATGAAAATCCAGAACTATATCAGTATACAGATAGAAATGGATATACTAGTTTTGGTCAAACAAAAGCTGATTTAGCTAATGCTCGCAGAATTGATTATGAGAACATTATGTTCGAAGGTTTTAAAAAAGCCGGACTTGATACTCAGGATTTTTGGGCAAAAGACATACCAGATCGTTTGGCGGAAATTTATTCTTGGTGGCAAAATCAAGGCGGAATATCATATGAAGATTTCATAAACGATAATCCGTTTGTGCAAGTTGATTATAATGCTCCATACCGTAACGATGAAGAAAAATTTAGATTAAGTCAAGCCAAAACAGAAGCACAGATGACATTATTAGAAACGTACACTAAAACACCTTCTTATAATGTTGGTACTGA
>Ga0265301_10001222_pt1 | contig 34508 bp, 44 predicted proteins | sample AusTroGonzalo_MG_2_FD_193488 | JGI IMG/M metagenome (GOLD analysis project Ga0265301, IMG submission 193488) | Bovine rumen microbial communities from tropical cattle in Woodstock, Queensland, Australia - Gonzalo_04 | ecosystem: Host-associated > Mammals > Digestive system > Stomach > Rumen ... | reverse complement strand
TGGACGATTTAATAACATTTGTTGATTTAAAACCTTCAATTCCAGTTGTTTGAAAAGTTGTTTATGAAGTTGCCAAAGATTCCGAAGGGTTTTATTATGAAACGGAAGATAAAACATTCAAAGTTATGTTACAAAACCGCAATGAAAATAACGAATAAAATTTAATAAATTTTTGTAAATTATAAAAGCACCGTTTAAAAGCGGTGTTTTTTGCTTAATTTCAAGCTTTGATATTTTACATTCGTGATTATAATGCATTGTGTTTAAATGGAAATAATCATGCATGAAAATTTTCAACCGGAATATTTCAAGAATCAATAAAAAGAGCATTGCAAAGAATTATTGATTGGATTTGTCTTTGTTATTCAATAACGATGTTGTTTTTTCAAAACAAACATTTTATGATCTATATGCAAAAAACGGTGATATTCGCCAAGCCGTAAAGAAAATTGCCGGAAGCGTTGCGAGAAATTGAATATATTTACAAGACAACGACAGACAAACTGTTGACGATAATGTTTTAACGGATCAAGTTTCAGATTTGTTTAAAGCTCCAACATTTGCAAAGTTCAAAATTGATTTATACAGAAATTATTTAATTTCATGAGAATTATATATTAAACCATTGAAGAATGCTTTTGATGAAACAATCAGATTTGACGTTATAGATTCAAGGGCGGTTACAAAAATAATTAGTAATGGTGTTATTACATGATACAGAGTGGTTGAAAAAGACGGCGTAAAAATTCAAGAATATAAAGCCGATGAAATCGCATATTTCAAATATGAAAACGATATAAACAATTCGTTAAATGGAATGTGAATTTTAACAAGCGTATTATATGACGCAGTGTTGGATTTGGAAGCATTGAAAACGAATTACAGTTTATACAAGAACAGTGCAAGACCAGATATGTTATTATTGCTTGACGGAAATTTAAGCGAAGAAGAACAGCAAATCGCAACGGATAAATTCAGAGCACAATTTACATGAAGCAACAACGCACATAAAGTTATTGTTGGGGGTGGAATTCAAGACATTAAAACACTTTCATTGACCGCAAGGGATATGGAAACAATAAGCCAAAGGAAATTAACAACGGAAAAAATAAGTGCAACGTTTGGAGTTCCAAAAGCGATGTTATGATATGTTGAAGATGTAAATTATAATAATGGACAAAACCAAAAGGAAGAGTTTTTGGAAGGAACAATAAAACCATTCGAGCAAGATTTCGACGCAATATTGAATAAATTATTGCAAATGTTCAAGCCGGATATATTCAACAAATATTGGATAAAATCAGATTCCGAACAATTAAAGGAAACGCAAGAATGGTTGAATGGACAAAGGGCGGACGTGTTGGCGTGAATAATAACAATAAACGAAGCAAGGGTTGACAGATGATTGGAAAGGGTGGAAGATGAAAACGCCGACAAATTAATTACTTCAAGAAATCAAGTATTATTGGAAGATATAGCATTGGACGCAGTTTTACCATGAGATGAAATATAAAAAATGCTTTCGCAAGATTACAGAAATTTATTACGCAAGGAATCAAAGATATATACGATTATTCAAAAATCGTTTAAGAAGCAAAGAAAGTATTTGGAAGAACATGTTCAAGACTTATACGAAAACCACATATACTTGATAGCGACAGAATATAATGTGTTACAAAATGAAAATGTGAATTTATATCCGAAAAAAGACCGACAAAATGAAATACGGGGCGACGAACCATTAAGCGGGTTTTGGAGAGCAATGGGAATAATGGATTTAATAAACGATTTGGAATTACCTTTGGAGAAAGTATTCGAGCGTGGTTATAAAACATCATACAGAAAATTTGCAAGGTTATTAAGTGAAAATGCAATTGAATATTATCCAAATTTGCCAAGTGAATATGCAAATAAACGGTGAGATTTACAGCTTTCAAATTATAAAGGAACAATAAGTTATACAACGAAATGGGACGTAATAAACATATTGAAGAATGGAATTGATAATCATGAATCATGGGGAACAATACAACGCCAAATATTCGCGTTGGACGACAAATTGTTTGGGTTACCACGTGCAAGAGCAATCGCAGTAACGGAAACAGCCAAGGCGTATGAATACGGAAACAGACAACCAATTCAAGCATTACAAGACGCATGAATTGAAATGGAAAAGAAATGGTTGACCGTATGAGACGAACGTGTAAGACCGGAACATATGGAATGTGAAGAAGAAGGGCGAGTTCCAATTGATTACGAATATCCAAGTGTTTGAGTTGATATGCCACCATGATGAGTCAATTGCCGTTGCACCTTGCAATACCAAAGAAAGAGATAAATTTTATTCATTAATATTTACCAAATGAAATTTAAACTTATCAAGGACAAAGAGTTCTTTCAAATCGTATGTGATCAGAAATCAGTAAAAGAAATCACAGACGGAGAAACCAAAGCATATGAAATAGAATGATATGCTTCAACAAAAGACAAGGATCGTATGAATGATGTTGTTGAACCAACAGCATTTGAAGAAACTTTAAAGCAATACATGACAAATCCAATTGTTTTGTTGCAACACGATATGGACAAGCCAATTGGAACAGTTACGGAAGCAAGTATTGATGAAAAAGGATTATTCATAAAAGCCAAAATAACGGAAGATACGGATGGCGTATTTTCAAAATTGAAAAATGGTGTATTAAGAACATTTTCAATCGGTTATTCAGTAAAAGATTATGAAACAATCGAAAATGTGGATTCCGAAGGAAATTACAGTTACACAAATATTATTAAAATGCTTGAATTATTTGAAATTTCTCTTGTTTCAGTTCCAGCAAATCCATTCGCATTGGTAAAAAGTTTTGATTCATGCTTTAAAGCGGAAGAAGAAATTGAAACCAAAGAAGAAGAAAAGGAAGAAAACGTTGAAGAAATACCAGTTGAGAATGAAGGGGAAAATGAAACAAGCGAAGTTGAAGAAGAAAGCCAAGAGAATGTTCAAGAAGAAGAAAAAACGGAAGAAAACGAAAACGTTGAAGCCGACGAAAAGGTGGAAGACGAAGAAAAAGAAGAAATTGAAGAAGAAGTAAAGGAAGAAAGCGAAGAAGAAACAAAGGAAATTGAAGAAAAAACGGAAGAAATCCCAAACGAAGAAGTGGAAACGCAAGAGACTTGCGAAGAAGAAGCCGAGAAAGTGGAAGATAACGAAAAAGCAGATGAAAATTCTGAAATATCAACGGATTGCGATTGCGACAATTCTGAAAATGTTGCTGAAAATGTAACAGACGATGAAAACGTTGGTGAAACAAACAACGAAGAAGTTGTTGAAGCGAGCAAATCAATAAATGTTGAAACAAAAGGTTTGGAAATTGCTGAATTCAAATCTTTTGTTAAATCAACCAATGATAAATTGGCTGAAAAAGACGAGCAAATCAAGAAATTACAACAACAATTAAACGATCATCAAGAATTGATGAAAAGTGCAATTGAAGTTATGGTTCAACTTGACCACGCCGTAAAAAATACAGCAATTCAATCATGAAGTTCTTATCAAGCACCAGCAACAAAGAACGCATGACCATATGGAAAAGTTGCAGATTTAATTAAAAAAGTGCAACAATCCAAATAATTATTTTAAATCATTAATATTTTACAAACATGAATATTAAAGAATTAGTTTTGAAAGCAAAAGAGCTTTCATGAATAGAAGTAAAAGAAGACGTTGTTGAAGAAACAAAAGCCAATGAAGTTATGCATACGACAAACACTTGATTTGGTGCTGAATTAATCCCAACAAACGTTGTTCTTGATCCAGCTTTGGATTTATTACCAAAGTATTCTTCATTATTAAACTTGTTACCATGAAATCATGGAAACAATATGCCAGCAAGTGCAAAAGTTCCAGTAATTGGAGAAGCTGATTTATTCAGTGGAAACAGCGAATGGACAACTGGTGCATATTCTGTTACACCAGCTAAACATTGACCAGCAACTGGTGATGTAACAATCACACAATGACAATTCATATTTGACATTGCTCTTTCTTATAGAGAAGTTGAATATTCTGTTGTTGATGTTGAAGCTATAATTAGAGATAGAATCAACAGAGCAGCCGCAAGAACAATCGACGCAGTTATTATCAACGCCGACGATACAGCTTCTTGAAGCGGAAATGTAAACGGAACATATTCAGGAAATCCATATTTCACACAGCAAGACAACTGAATAAGAATGGTTGGAATTGCAAATACTGGAGTTTCTGTTGGAACATTTACAAGTGCTTCATTACTTGCAGTTAAAAACGTAATTGATGCATGATACCAAGCAGATTTATCAAATCTTTTGTATATTATGCCAGCCAACGTTTACAACAAGACACTTGCATTAAGCGAAGTTATCACAATGGATAAATTCTGACCAAATGCAACTGTTGTAACTGGTGTATTAGCAAAAGCATTCGGAATTGATGTTTTGGTTGCAAGAGATTGGCCAGCATTAACAAATACAAGTGGACTTGTTGACGCAACATCTTCAAACAACACAAAAGGATCATTTGCTTGTATTTATAAACCAGCAGTTCAATATGGATTTGGACAACCATTAAAGCTTTACTTAACTGAATGCCCAGGAAAGTGATATATAATCACAGCAACAATGGAATTCGGTTTTGCAATTGCTGACGGTGTTGCATGACTTGGAAATACTGTTGGAATCTGAATTAATATGACAGTTTAATTTGTTATTAGAGATTCAAAATAAATTCTTCACATCATGAAGGGGGGCGGTTGTCGGTTATAACGATGAACCGTCTCCTATGTGGAGAGCTTTATAACTTTATTACGCAATAATCATGACAAAGAAATTAAAAAATATTTCAAAAGAAACACAGCTTGTTGACGGGGAAGAAATAAAAGCATGAGCAACTTTTGAAACAGTGCATTATGCGAGCATATTAAGAAATTATCCAAATTTATTCGAGTTGGTGGAAGAAAAGGAAGAAGTGAAGGAAGAAAAGGAAGAAAAGCCAGCAAAGAAAACAACCAAAAAATAATCAATTTACCAAATATACTGAAAAACAATGTATTCAAGTTTATCACAATTTAAAGATTATATCGGAATTGCACAAAGTGATACAAGCCAAGATGAAATGTTGACTTTATTATTAAACAGTGCATGCGAACAAATAAACCATTTATGCGGTGTTGATTCTTTTGATCAAGACACGTATGAAGAACAAATTGACGCAAGAAAAATTTATGTAAATTCATTTTGATATAATATTTTTGTGAAAAATAAGCCAGTTTCATCAATTGATGAAATAGACGGCGAAACATACAGCGGAGTAAAAGGGGTTGATTATATGGTTGCAAGCCAAAGGAGAATAATTTTTAAAGAGTTCGATTCAGATTGTAAATTCGGTTTCGTAACAATTAAATATACAGCTTGATACGATAGAACAAAACCTATTGAATGAAGCGACCAAACCGAAGATACTTTACCGGACGATTTGAAATTAATGGAAATGATGTTGGCAAGTGGAAGATACCAGCAAAAATGAAACGAAGGAATATCAAGTTATAGGTTGGGTGACGAACAGATCGTTTTTGGCGGAAGAAATGGAGAAAGTGCGGACGATATGTTTTTCTCATTTAGAATTATGCTTGATAAATATAAAAACTTTAATTTAGCAATATAAAAGGTTGTAATGATTTTATATAACAAAACGGCGACAAAATACGGATATACAAGGGGAAGCAACGGAATATCAACATATGGAGAAACCGGTGTTTCGTTTCCATGTAATGTGCAACCATTAACAACACAAGAATTCATATCCGCATGATTCGACAGTTCAATGGTATATAAAGTATACAGATTATATTGCGAATATTCGGGGGTTGTTGTTGGTGATAAATTAAGCATTGATTGAACCACATATATTGTAAAATCCGTTCAAAGGTGGGACGGTTTGAAAAGAAAATTTTACAAATTAACGATTTCAGAAAGCGAATGAGCGTAACATGGGGCGGTGATATAGAAAAATTAATGGAAGTGGACGAAAGATTAAACGCCACAATTCAGATAATTTTAACAGATGTTGCATTGGAAATTTCAAACAATGCGAAGGAAAACGCACCATATTTGACATGAGCTTTAAGAAGAAGTATTGCACCGGATTTCAATTCAATAAAAAAATGATTTTCGGTTGTATGATCACCTTTGAAATATGCAAGTGTAAGGGAATTTGTGAATTATAAAAATCCACAAACAAGATATTATTTGGAAAGGGCTTTTACGGAGCACGAATGAGAAATTACAAATATTATTTTGGAAGATTTAAACATTAATTTGAAAAAATAATGACAGAAACAACCACATATTCATTTAAGCAAATTGGGGATACAATATATAATAAAATGCTTGAAATTACAACATGAGAAAATGCAAGAATTTGAGCAGTTTATAACCATGACATAAAAATTGAAAATTGAATAAGTTTTCCGGCAATTATCATTACTCCGGACAATGGAAACATAAGATATCTTGATTCTTGCAGTTACGAATCAGAAATTAATTTTACAGTAAGATTAATTGACAGAATTCAAGACAGCATTTCAACCGTGGAAGAAAACATGAGAGCGGTTGCAGATATAATGATCCAAAAATTAAAAGAAATTGAATCTATTGTGTGGAATAATGACGATTGATACACTGTAAAATGTATGTTTACATATAACTGGTGATTTGCAGATACGCAAGAACCAATGAGAGTGTTTAATGTAAATTGTGCATTTACCAGTGTTTCAAAATAATTTATCTCTTTATACAATACAAACATGGCATGCAAATGATGTAAAGAAAAAAAACCGGAAATCGAACAACACGTAAATATTGTGATCGATAACGGTGTAAGAAAATATTCATTTCCAAAGTGGGGTTTAATTGTGGAATGAAAAACAATGCTTGAAGCATTAGAGAAAGCAAGGGAAATCATGAAGAATAGAGAAAATTCTGAATGAGAAAAAGAATAATTATTTTAATTCATTACCAATTTAAAAAATGGCATACATTGGAAGATTATCAGCAATTTGACTTGGAAAAGAAACAACAAGGGGGACGGCAGTTCAACCAGTTGTTTGGATTCCAAAAGAAAGCGGGGTTTTAAATCCAAGCCTTGAAAGTGCAACAGACGAATCATGATATGGTGTAATTGACGGGGTTTACGATTCATTTACAACCAAAAATTCTTCAAACTTATCTTTGAGCGGTGTTGCAAGGGATAATTCACTTTGATATTTATTTCTTGGTGCTTTGTGAAAATACACAAAATTATATTGTGTAACTGGAACGCCAAGCGGTGGAACACCAGCAAGGGGCGACATACTTTCTTGAAATGGTGCAGTATTAAAGAAAATAATTATTATCGGAACAACAACTTATTATTTCTTTGATAAATCAACAAGCGGAAGTATTGGAAACGGAACATGGACAATGACAGCAACAGCCGTAAATATTAATGCACATTTCTTTGAAGTATTACAAAGCAATTCACACCCAACATTTACACTTTACGATGATGATCCAGTTGCTTGAAGTTATGCTCCATATTGTATGATTAATTCGTTTGAATTATCATGCGAAGTTGCGGATTATGTAAAATTCACAGCCGAGTTTATGTGAAAGCAAATGCAAGCAATACAAGGAAGCGTAACGCCAGCATATGCAACAGAAAACGCATTTACAGCAAGCATGGCGGGTGTAAGGTTCGCAAGTGATGAAAGCGGTTTGAATGGTGCAAGTGAACAATGCATGCAAAATTTCAGACTTTCAATTAATAAGAATTTAACAGATATTCAGTGCTTTGGTGACACAGATGTTGCGGATATATACAACCAACAATTCGGAATCGAAGGAGATTTTGAAGCCGTTTATGAATCAACAACATTGCGTGATTATGTGTTAAATTCACAGAAAAAAGCAATGAGATTTTATGCAGTAAATGGAAACGCAACAGCATTGGCAACATGAATTTATCCTTCAATCTATATTGATTTAATGAAGGTTGGAATGAATGAATGGAGTAAATCAGACGGAAACGATGAAATAATCAAACAAACAATGGGATATACTGGACAATACAACAACGATGACGGTTGTTCAATTGAAATCTTGTTATTAAATAATAATTCAACTGGATATTAATATATTCACGTGCTTGCAGTTTTTCCTTGTTTCTCTGTAAGCACGTATTTCAAAACAAGGAATTTTAACTTATAAACAAGGAAAACATGAAAGTAACAATTAATGGAAACGAAAAAGAAGTTATCGTTTCAACAACTTATACAAGAAAAATTGACCGTGGTTACAACGACATAATTCTTGAATGAGTAAAAGCGAATCCGTCGCAATTAGAAAACATGAATATTGAAATTGATGTTACAAGAGCACAAAAAGCAAATGATTTTTTGATTACAGAAATGACAAATTTAACAGCGGAAGAATTGGAAAATATGAATATGGAAGATTACAACGCAGTATTGCAAGAAGTGCTAAAAGTAAAAATACCCAGTGAAAAATAATTTAATACTGGAGCAATTTTGAAAAACTTTGAGAACATGACACGGATTAACAAAAGAACACCGCGATTATATTCTCATTAAAGAATTATATCATTGCAAGCCGTCAGATTTGGATAATGAAGATGAGCATGTGTTGGATTTACACTTTGCAATGATCCAAGAAGAAAGGAAACGGGAGCATATCCAAAATAAGAGAATGGAACAAAAAACAAGGGTTGTTTCATCACATAATAAGCAATAAATATGGCATGAGTTGAATATGATTTGAAATTAAAAATCACGGCGGAAAACCAAGCAACCGCCGAGCTTCAAAAAATGAATTCGCAAATTACAAACATTGGTAAAGTTATTTGATGACGGGCAGTTTGAAAAACTTTATTAAAGGGTGTAAAAAATGTTGCGGACGAAGTTTTAACGTTATGATGAAATTTGGAACAAGCGGAAGTTGCTTTTACAACCATGCTTTGAAGTGGGGAAGAAGCAACCAAAATGTTAAAAGATTTAACAAATTTTGCGAAGAAAACACCATTTGAATTGACTTGAATTAGGGATAATGCGAAACAATTATTGTGAATGTGAATTGAAGCGGAAAAAATAATTCCAACATTAAAAAGTTTGGGGGACGTTTCCGCATGATTAAGTATTGATTTAAGCCGTGTTGCTTTGAATTACGGACAAGTAAGAAGCCAAGGAAAATTGACTTGAAGGGAATTAAGGGATTTCATGATTCAATGAGTTCCTTTATTGGACGAATTATCAAAAAACCTTGGGAAAACAACAACGGAAATTCAAGACATGATCAGTAAAGGATTAATCACATTTCCAATGGTTGAAGAAGCTTTTAAAACCATGACAAGCGAAGGTGGAAGATTCGCAGATTTAATGGATAAACAAAGCCAAACATATCAAGGAATGGTTTCAAACTTGCATGACAGCTTCACATCAATTAAAGAATCAATTTGACGTGCAATATTACCAATTCTTGAAAGAATATTACCAATAATTGCAAATATTGTGGAAAAAATCGCCGATTGGGTTGAAGCAAATCCAGAATTAGCGTCAACATTAACCGTTATTGTTGCGGGTGCGGTTGCGTTGGTTGGTGTTTTGTCTTGACTTGGTGCAATTATTCCAATTGTGAGTGCTTGAATGTCAGTTTTAACTTGACCAATTGGGCTTGTTGCGGGTGCGATTGCATTATTAGCAACAGCATGGATTAATGATTGGGGTGGAATAAGGGAGACAACGGCGGAAGTTACGGAAAAAATAAGTGCGATACTTTGACCATGGTTTGAAAAGTTGCATAATTGGTGGGTTGAACATGGAGAAACTGTAATGATTTATGTGGAAGAAATAATGGGTGCAATTGCAGATACAATCGGAACATGTCTTGAAATTATCGCAGTTACAATCGCCGGAACACTGGAAACAATCCAAGCATGAATTGCAATTTTCAAAGCAATTTGGAATGGTGATTGGGAAGAAGTAAATAATATTGCGGTTGGTTGGGCTCAAAACATCGACGCATTATTAACGGAAGCATTTGGGGATTTATGGACAAACATAAAAAATGCTTTTAGAGAATGAATTGACACGGTTTTGGGTTGGGTTGAAAGTTTTGTTGGTGCAATTGAAGGTGTTGTTGAAAGGATCAGAAATGCATGGAATAACGTAAAAAGTGCGGCTCAAAGCGTTGTTCAAAGTGCAAAAAGTAAATACGACAGTGCGGTTGCTTCATTAAAAAGTTTGGTTTCATGAAAAAAAGCCAGCGGTTGACCAGTTGTAATGTGAAACACATATTTGGTTTGAGAAAAGTGACCGGAGCTTTTTGTTCCGAACCAAAGCGGAAAAATTATCCCAAATAATGAAATTACCAACAACAATTGAATTACAATAAATATTTCATGAGTAAGTGTGAGAAATGATAACGATATTACAGCTCTTGCAAATGAAATGATCAGACAAATAAAGTTAGAAAAACAATTTAATATTGCATAAAACATTTATTATATATAACAATTAAAAATGGACAACATACTACTTAACAGCGGTTTATTATGAAATGCACCAAAGGGGAAGAAAAGCACGTTTTCGGAAAGTGGTATGTTTATTTTTAATTGATACAATTTGCATAATTGAAAAACAAGAAGGGTGCTTGAATCAAACCACGATGACCTTGGAAACGTTGCATATGAAACATACGATTATTCAAGGGCGGATTGATGAAATGCATTGAGTAAATATTACAGAACAAAAACAATTACATTAACCATGTGTTTGAGTGCGGACGATGAAAACGGCTTGAATGATTTAATCGATGAATTGAAGTTTCAAACAAGCAAAATGCAAGGTTATTTGGATATAATTATTAATTGACTTGTTAGAAGGTGGGAAGCAACATTGACAAGCTTGCAGTTCGGAAGAAAAGGTTATAATATTAATTTCTTGCAAAATGTGGTTTTAACTTTTGAATGTGTGAATCCGTCAGCTTTCAATTTAACAAGTATTACAAACAGATATTCGGGATTATCCGGAAATTATGCGACAGAATTAAATTATTCTTGAAAAGTGAATTGTTACCCAACAATTTATATTGTGGTGCAAAATGAAACAAATTTGACATGATTTCAAATTGACATGAATGGTTATAAATTCCAAATTTCGGGGGAATATCAAGCTGGAGATTTTATAATAATTGACGGAGAAACAAAGCTTGTAAAAGTAAATGGAGTAACAACAGCATATACATGACCATTTCCAGTTATTGAACCATGATTAAACCACATTGAAATTAGCATTAATTCGGGAGCAATTGCGAATTACGACATGATTTTTATTTATAAGAAATTATTCTTGTAATGATAAGATACGATATAAAAGCATATACAAAAGAAGGAACATATATTACAACCATTAATCCAAATGTTGTTATGAATGACATATCTTTTTCTTCAAACGTAAACGGGGGGCTTGGACAATTGAATTTAAACCTTGCGTTGAGTTTTGGGGATACAACATTTCATGGTGGGGAAATAATAAAAGTGATACTTTATAATGAAAGATACAAGCAAGGAAAACAGATTTATATGTGATTTGTTTCGCAAATTTCAAGGGTGTATGATACAAACAAAGGATATATAAAACTGGTTTGTTTGTGAATTGCGAGTTTATTAACAAGCGTATTATTTACATGATCATATAACGGAACAGCGGAAACAATATTGAATGCAATTATTGCAGAATTCAACAGCAATTACGCTTGAAGTTTAATTTCAGTTGGTGGAATTGATGAATACGAAGAAAATATAAATGTGGAATTTAAAGATTGAACAAGTTGCCAAAAAGCAATCGAGCAAGTAAACGAAATCGCCAATTATTACCGGTTTATAAACGCAGAGTGAAAGTTCTATTTCAGAAAAAAGGGAACACAAACCGAGCATATCATGGCGAATAAACAAGAAGTTGAAAGCATGAATTTAAATTACAGCATTGAATCAATTGTAAACAGAATATTTGTTTCAAGAAAAGACGGAACAGTAAAAATGTATGAAGATAATATTTCGCAAGGTTTATATGGAATAAAAGAAGAATACAGCAACCAGCAAAGCATAGTTGACGAAACAACGCAAGACGAATTTGGGAATAATTATATTACGCAATATTCAAATCCGAAGAATGCAAGCACGGTGGTTGTAAATAGCGAATACGATATTGAAAAAATTGAACCGTGAGACACAATAACAATTGTAAATTCAGAATATGAAATAAAGGATTTAACAATTGAAAAAATCAATTATTCTCCAAGTAAAGTTACGTTGACTTTGGAAGAAAACGAAAGTTTATGGAGTGTAATTAGCGAATAAAAGCCAAATTATTTTACATCTTATTATATTATATCATGGTATTTGTGAAATTCAGAAACACCAATAATGCAAGTTCAACACTTATTGCCGATATATCAGCAAGTGCAACAGCATTATTAATTAAAGATTGAGATCAATCTTTATTTCCAACCAATTTTCCATTTCTTTTAACTTTGGAACATTTAGATCCGGACGAAAATGTTATTTTAAGGGAAATCGTAAAAGTAACATGAAGTAACCAAAATTCATTTACAGTTGAAAGAAGTGCGGGGGTTTGTGTTCAAGACGACACAGCTTCAAATAGAAGCCAAGACAACACAGCACATGCATTTTATTCATGAGATAAAGTTTCGCTTTATTGGACAGCCGAACAAGTAAGGGATATTCAAGAAAGATTGGAAACAAGCGTAAACGATCCAGCAATTGCGGACGAATACGATAATACAGCAACATATGCGGTTTGAGATATTGTAATGTATAAAGGGGACAGATATTCATGCTCAACAGCTGTTTCAACACCGGAAGATTTTGACAGCACAAAATGGACAAAAGTTGGTGTTCAACACGACCTTGATTACATGCAAAGTGAAATTGATTATTTAATGGCTTGAAGTGGTGCAACATCAGACCACCTTGAAGACCGTGGGCTTGTTTGAACAAATTATGATATAAACACGGATAAATTATTCAGACAATTAACGTCAACATATGAAAACGCAACAAACGCAGTAAATATTGGAGATATAAACGACGACAAAGAAATACATATTCAAAGACAAGGAAGCGGAACACAAAGCAATAAATTAAAGTTAAAAATTAAATTGTGATGATCACCAACAACAAGTTTAATTGTGGAAGTTAGAAAATGAGTCAGTGTAATTGATAGCGACACATGAGAAAGTTATTGGTATGGTGATTCAAATAATGTATTAGCAACCGCAACTTTACCATATACGGATTTTGATTCAAACCGAAAAGACGTTGAAATTACATTAAATAATTCTTTTGGTTGAACCGAAGGGGAATTGTTGGATATTGTATTATATCAAACAAGTCACACAGTAAACGCCAGCAATTATTATATAATTGGTATTGATTCAACACAAAAAAGCGACGCTTTTCAATGTATAAGAGTAAATGGAACAACTTATAAAAGAACACAATTAATGCCGTATTGTATTTCGGATTGATTCGCAAATATAATGATGGAACGTGTAACAACAAGTGGTGCGTATGCATTGCCAAGAGTTCAAGCAACACTTGGAGAAATTACAAGGGTTACAACATACGGAAGACACATTGACGGAATTTGGCTTGACCACAATTCAGAAAGCACAATTGAATATATATCGTCAAGGTATTTAACGATGACAATGTATATTGACGAAAGTAAATCTGATCCAAGCCAAATGATAACATACAGGGACGACGCAACGGATATGACAGCCGGAAGTTCAGATTGGGACGATTTCTTCGGTTATAGACCTTGTTTGTTGGACGCAAGCGGACAAGTTTATAAATATTTGAATCCATTGGATTATACAAAAGATATTGATTGAAACGATGTTTCAAATTATGTAACTGGAACAGACGGAACATATAACGTAATGGTTGAATTTCCAAGGCGTGGTTTCAAAATGAGTAAATCATGAAGTATAATTACAGTTTCAATAACAGATAATCCAGCAGATTATGCAAATGGTTTCCATTATTACGCACATACAAGGTGACCAGTGGATTTGAGCCAAGATGATACAAGTGCAGATGAAATGCAATATGCAAAGGATTATTTCTATTTGGGAGCATATAAAGGATATGTGCAAGATTCAAAATTAAGAAGTATAAGTGGAAAAATACCAACAACAACGATTTATATTTACGACGCAAGAACAAACGCAAGAGCCAATTGAACCGGTTACGAACAAAGCGGATTTTATCAATTGGAAATCAGAAAAGCATATTATGCAATGAAATATAAAAACATGAATTCGCAAGCAACACTTGGACGTGGATTTGTGGATAAAACAAGCGGTTGGAGTTCTACAAGTTGCCAAACATGAGCAACAAATTCAAGGTGATTGGATTATTGAGTAACAAGCACGGGAACGGACATTTCTGTAAACAGAGTAAAATTTGCATGAATAGAAGATCCACGGGGAAATGTTTGGGAATGGATAGATTGAATAAATTTAAACAATTACCATGCATACGCTTCTTGCGATTGTGACACATGGTTACATGATAAAACAGATTGAAATTATCACGATGTTTGAACATTACCAAGCACATCGGATTCATATATTAAAACAGTGCTTTGAACAACAAAAGGTGGATTCTTGCCAGCAAGCGTCGGTGGAAGCGATTCAACTTATTATTGCGATAATTACCGAGTTAATTCCGGTGCTCGCGTCGTGCAGTCCGGTGCGCTTTGGGCTGATGCGTCGAAGGCGGGGGCTTTTGTGTTGTTTCTGAGTAGTGCTTCTTCGGGTCGTAGCGCTAATGTCGGGGCTCGCTTGATGTTCCTTTAATAGGAACATCAAGTGAACGTTTTAATTCACTGGTTCAAACAAAATGGAAATCAAAATAATAATAAACACGGTTGAAGAAAAAGACGAAGAATTGATACTTTGACCGGATTGAATCCGAAGGGAAAGTAAAAAGCCAAAAATTGAAATAGTTGTAAACCAAAACAAAAAAGAAGAAAATAAAATCGAAAAAATAAATATTGATGAATTGTAAAAAATATATTCTTGGGTAACGGAGAAACCGATATAAAATGAAGCAAAAATTTCAACAGTACTCACGTCGTGAAATCCAGTGCGAATTGGAATAATACGTCGAAAGCAGGGGCTTTTGTGATGAATCTGAATAATACTTCTTCGAATCGTAACACTAATATCGGGGCTCACTTAATTTCCAAAACCATGTCAAGCTTGTTTTATTCCAAAAGAGTAAAGCGAGCAAATTAAAACGGCTCCGTTACCTTGGCTCTTGCCAAAACATAAAAACTTTTAAAGCCGTGCAAGTAGGGAAACCGAACACTTGGTGACATGGAACATCAAATAAAAATGAAAACACACTGAAACTTATTTGAAAAAATAACAGATATTGAAAATATCAAAATTGCACATTATAACGCAAGAAAAGACAAAACATTTTATGGATCAGTAAGGGAAGTTGACAACAATTTGGAGAAAGTTGCCAAAGAAATTCAAGAAATGCTTGTAAATGAAACATACGAAATAAAAGAAAGTGATTATTCAACAGAATTTATAAACGATAAATGAAAAGAAAGAAGGTTGGATAAATTACAATATAATCCACATCGTATTGTTCAATGGGACGTAACGCAAGCGTTAGAGCCAATATTCATGGAAGTATTTTGTAATTTCACATGTGCAAGTTTAAAAAATCGTGGTATACATTACGCATATAAATTGATGAAAAGGTATATGAAGGATAGGGATTGAACGAAATATTGCTTGAAAATAGATATTAAGAAATTCTACCCGTCAATTGATCATGATATACTGAAACAATTATTAAGAAGAAAAATAAAAGATAAAAAAGTATTAAGGTTATTGGATAAAACAATCGAAAGTGCTCCATGATGAAAGGGTGTGCCAATTTGAAGTTATTTATCGCAATATCTCGCCAATTATTACCTTGCATATTTCGACCACTGGTTGAAAGAGAAATTGCATGTAAAATATGTTGTAAGGTATATGGACGATATTGTGATTTTTAGTAATAGCAAAGAATGGTTACGTGAAACATTGGGGAAAATCCAAGAATATTTGCATGAAAATTTAAATTTACAAGTGAAATGAAATTATCAAATATTTCCAACAGAGAAAAGGGGCGTGGATTTTGTGGGTTATAGGTTCTTTTATGATTACACACTTTTGAGAAAAAAGACAGCAACAAGAATGAAAAGGAAATTAAAACGAATCAAGGAACATAAAACAGATAAAAACGAATTATTGAATTACTCGGAATGGTGCAGTATTAATAGTTATGTTGGGCGAATTATTTATTGCGACCATTACAGATTGTTTGAAAAATATATTGATCCAGTAAGAAAAAGTTTAAACAGATATTATTTTTATGTGATTGTGAATAAAAACGAGAAAAAATTGAAAAGGTATTATAAAGACTTGATTAAAAAGAAATATTGTGTTGCAAAATAAAAAACAAGCTTTGATATTTTGACATCGTGATTATATTATATTTAAAGTTTGCTACAACTTATTTTAACCTTTTATGCATAAAGCAAATGAAATTAACAGCAACAACAGAAAGCACATCAATTGCGGAATTAATAAACGATGACGCAGTGCTTGAAGCAATAGAAGCAAAGAGACAAGCCAACCAGCCAATTGAAGTGGAAATTTCCGTTGGTTCGGGTGATTCAATATTTTTGGAAACAATAGACGATGAAGCTTCAACAACAGATTCAATTGAAGTTACAAATTCAATCAGATTTAAAACTTTTGATTTGTGACAAGTTTTCGTTATTGCTTCGGAATCAACAGAATTTTTTATTACACTTGTATAAAATAAAACATGGAAATTTGAGCAAATACAACTCTTTATATAAGTTTGTGAACGATTATCGCCGTTGCGTTTTTTCTTTGGAAATTATCCGCAAGTATTACCAAATTTCAAAAGGAAACAGAAATGCAACTTAAACAACATGAAGAAAGGTTGGATAAATTGGACAGTTTGGATTTAGACAGCAGATTAACGGAAATACAAACAAATTTAAAGCGAATAATGAAGAAAATGGAAGAAAGGAAATAAAACGCACGCATGGAATAAAAAACATTGCTAATTTTTATTTTGCTTCAATACTCACCTAATGAAACGAATTACAAAATTATCCGTCACCAAATTAACATTTTTAATAATTGTTTTGGAATTGTGCTTTTTGGTTTCATATGCCGTTATTGTAAACGTGGAAAATGAAACATTGAAAACAATATTAAATATATTCAGTTTTGCCGTAACTTCGATGATTTCTTTTTACTTTGGACAAAAAGTTGGAGAAATGAAGGAAGTGGACAGTTTAATAAAGGAAGAAACGGAAGAAGAAAACAAGATTTAAACTTTACATATTAACATGTAAAGCATGAAAAAGTTTTGGATCATATTAATATTAATAATTGTTTTATGGCTTTTATTAACGTCAAAAGTGCGATAAAAACAAGGGTTTTTATCTCGCCAAAAAGAAAATATGAGCAAAAAAGAAATATTATATTCAAGACATCACCTTTTGCCAACAAGCCAGCATGGAGCGAATAACAGCACGAACGTTGAATTAATAAGGGATACTACCCACAGAGCAATACACACATTATTTGAAAACAAAATGATTGCGGAACAATTAATAAGAACGGTTGAAATAAGCGAAAAAGCATTAAGGGAAGATGTAAAAGAACGGTTGCTTGAAACATTAACAAGCAAAAACATTTATGATCCATACGAACGATACAAAGACAAAGTTATTCAGTAAAATTTACTTTCTAATTATAAAAACATGGAAGAAATTATTTATGGTTGTTTGTGAATCGGTGAAGAAAACACCGATTATTTACTTTGTGACGGCGACATTGATTCGTTGCCAAACCTTTATAAACAAAACGAAAAAAGGTTTGAATACAACCAAGCAAATCAAAGCCGGAGTAAGGTTTCATGCACAATATTCAGTGCAATGGGTATGGTTTCAGATTTAATGGATTATGAATTTTCGCTTGATGAATTAAAAGAAGTTGACGAGCTTTCATATGGAAAATGAAGAATAAGGGGACAAGGTTGGTATGTTAAAAGTGCGGTTGATCTTGTTTGTAAATGGTGGAATGAAAAACACGGTGATTTATGAAAAATTGCATATTACAGAATAAGCAAATTTTCAGAAAGGTTGGACGAAATATTGGAAAAGTGATATACAATAAACGGTAACTTTTGCCCAACTGGGGAATATTCCGCAGATTATAGAAAAGACGCAATATTGGATTGATACGATTTCGGAATAAATAAAAATGGACATGCAATTGATATAATTTGGAATAATGGAAAAAGAAGCGTTAAAGATTCATACAAGGGAAGAAAAACAAGCGATTGAAAGAAAGATTGCAACAGATACGAATTAAAGCATAAAGTTTCAGAATTAACAAATTATGGAACATGGTTTTATTTGTTTACAAAGGTTGCGGAAGATAACCTTGAAAGAGTAAAGGAATTAAACGAATTCAAAACATTAATATTACAAACAATTGATAATAATAGCAAAATGCGACATTTAACGGAAGATACAACATATCAAAATAAATTACATACAATGAATGAAAGCAACCGTGCAAAACTGGAAGATATAAACACACAATTAAAAAAGCTTTCATAAAAAATAAGATTTTGCATTTTGTAAGAAAAAAGATATATTACATTTGCAAGTGTGTAAGACAGAACCGCAAGTTCTGTTTTCTTTTTTATTCAAAAAATCAGTTGCACATCGTAAAATGTGCGATTTTATCTTGAAATAACTATTGACAAAAATTAAAATATATACATTGCATAAGTAAAACGTAGAGCCAATATTATTTATTTGCTTTTATTTTTAAAATGAAAAATTTAATATTCGACTTTTTACAATATGCAAAAGACATATATTATAGGACAAATGATGTTTTGAATCATTACAAATATGATTTATTAAACATGCACCAATACATATTATATAAAAAATGAGAATTCCAAATAAACGTTGAAAATATAACAATGCAAGATTGCGTTTCATGGATTGAAACATACAAGGAAAATAGAAAAGTTTCAAGAAACACGATAGCATGAAAAGCAAATTCATTGCGTCAATTCTTCAAATATTGTGCAACAATGGGTTATAAATTGCAATTCAACGTGGAACAATTACCAATAATAAAAAAAGAAAGGAAACCATACGATATGATGAATAAAGACGAATACGAAATATTTTTAAAAGCACCAATGCTTTATGAAGAAATACCAATAATTGCACAAAGAAACGAATTATTAATTGAAATACCATATAAAACATGATTACGCCGTGCGGAAATATTACGTTGTAAATTCGAGCATTTTCATTCATGAAATAGACAATTCCAAATATTGTGAAAAGGTGGATATTATGATCGAGTGTTTTTTACTCCGGAATTATGAGAAAAAGTTTTACAATACGAAGCCAATTTAAAAGAATACACCAAAAAAAGACCGATTAAATCGGACTTTCTTTTTATTGGTTTGGATAATAAGAACCGATGAAGACAGCTCGCACCAAAATATATAAACCTTGTATTTAATAAATATTCGGAAAAATTAATTGAAGAATGAAAATTGAAAAGAAGATTACACCCGCACATGGAACGCCACGCATTCGCCACAAATTGCGTTTATGCATGATTAAGCCAGCAAGCAACAACACGTTTAATGAGACATCGTGATCCAAAAACCACAGAATGATATTACCATATGAATGATACTTGGTTGAAATCACAATTTGATATGATAACACACACATAAAAATTAAAATGTAAAGCGAATCAAACATTTTAAGATTTTTGTAACATGCAAAAACCATAATTAAAAACAAGGTTTTCAATACCTTGTAATTTTCTCGTAAAAAAAGTGCCAAAAAATTTGCATTTTAAAAATTTTTGTATATAATAGACATTGTTAAACAAGATACACATTTGCGAAATTTCTTATTCTTGTTATTCAATAACACTTATACATTCTATATGGTGTGTGTGAGGAAACAAGCCAACAGAAATAAAGCAATGTGTATACAGCCACATTGCTTTTTCATAATTACTTATGCATAAGGTTCTACAAGTGAAAAGCAAGGCGATTGTTTAACAAAGGAAACAGAGCTTGCGGATCACGAAAGCGACCATATGAGTCAACTGGGCGACCGCAAGCGTTTCAGTTGATTCATATGGTTGTTTTAATTTGTGAAAATTCACATGTGAATCAATGCTACTACACACCATTTTATTTTCTGTATGAAACAAGGATCATGGAAAAGAAGAAATTTACATTCATGGAAACGTATTTTGAGACAGTGGAAGAATTAAAAAAGCATGATCCACAACTCGCCAGCCAATTATTGGAAGCAATCATTCAATACGGGTTATATGGAATCGAGCCGGACGATCCATTAATAAAAGCGTTGATGATTCAAATTCAATTCATGATTGACACTGGTAAAGAAATTTCTCAAAAAAATTCCGAAAACGGGAAAAAGGGGGGAAGACCAAAAAAAAGCGAAACCCAATCGGAAATAAGCGAAACAAAAGCGAACGAAAGCGAAAAAAACCCAAAAAAAGCGAACGAAAGCGAATGAAAGCAAAAAGAAAAACAAAAAGAGAAAAAAGAAAAAGAAAAGATTAATACATTATCTTCTTACGAAGATAATGGTGCAAGCACAGAGTATGGAAACGAAGAAGTAAACGAATGTTTGAATTTAATTAAATCGTATAACAACGGAATATGTAATTGAACGGTTAAAAAATCAAGACAGTATGCAACGCTTTTAATTGCGAAAATTAAGAAAATTGACAGCGTGCAAAATTGAACAATTAAACGGCAAGAAGTTTTAAAAATGATATTGGAAGTTTGAAAAAACGACGAATACCACAGCACAAAAACAACATCGCCGGAATTGATATTTTACAACCTTGCGACATTAATGGAAGTATGCAGAAAGCAATTTAAAAAACAGCAAGGACAAAAAGTTTTTACCGCTTTATAAACAAGGAAAATGGAAAATTCAATAAAACTTTACAAAGAGCTTTCATATATCGAAACATTTGACGGTGAAGTAATCGCATTAACCGAAGACTTTGGAGCGGTTGCGGAAGAATTAAATAACGACAAAAGGTTCTTGAATGTATGAAATCAGATGATCGCAAAGAGCTCAATTAAACGTGCATTCGTAAAACAAACGGACGAAATCGACAACGCATTATTGCAGATTTCAGACAAAAATTTACGTGCAAGAATGCAAGCGGAAGTGGACGAACGCAGAAAAACTTGAAGCCGTTTAAACATGGAAATTTACAAAAACATTTTAGATCGTTTATCAAAGTAAACATGAGCAAGGAAGAAATTGAAGCAATAGAAAGCAATCCAGCATTCCATTTGTTTATAAGGCGTGTTGGTTGCAAAAACTTTGCAGATTATATGGATTTATTCCGTGAAGATTGGGAAAAAAGACAAACAGCTTGCGAGTGGTTTATTGAAACATACCCAAACCAAGCAAAAAATTAATTTATTATTTAAACAATTATTCAAATGTCAGAAAAAACAACAAACGTATATTCAAAAATTCAAGCCGTAAAATCAGAATTATTGGCGATGAATTTAAAGAAAAGTGGAGAAAATAAATATGCATGATTCAAATATTACGAATTAGCAGATATTCTCCCAGCAATTATTGATTTATGCACAAAGTATGGATTATTTACACGCATTTCATTTGACAATGAGCATGCAACATTGGAAATTTCAAACGTTGAAAATTCCGAAGAATCAGTGTTTTATACATCACCAATGCGTGAGCTTGAATTAAAGGGTTGCAATCAGATTCAAGCATTGGGTGGGGTTGAAACATACCAAAGGAGATATTTATATTTAAATGCATTTGATTTGGTTGAAAACGACACATTCGACGCGGTTTCATGAGACGAAACAAAAGCCGAGAAAAAGCCAGCAACAGCAACAGCCAGTATGCAACCAACAGCACGATTCAACGACAAAGAATTGGAACAATTAAAAGCAAATGTTGAATGGTTGCAAAGTTTCAAAACGAGCGACGAATTAATCAAATCAATTTCAACGAAATATAAGATTTCAAAGGACATGAAAATAAAAATTGCGGAAGTTCGAGCAAATGTTTAATTCTTAACCAAAACAAGGAATGAATGAAGAAATAAAAGAATTCGATGTTTGAGAATTATTACAAATTCAAGAACAAAACGGAAAAGCCGTTGATGAATTAATTGCAAGACATGAGAAATTTAAAGCAAAGGGGTTGCAATTAACGGATCAAGATATGTTTGACCGAATAAGGTTATGGGAAGAAATGAAAGACAAAATAACGGAATTGAAAAGCACATATTATGAAGAAAAACAAGAAATGGATAAAGACAAAGGAATTAGACTTGTTGAATTAAAAGCAATGTTGGACGAAAAAGGAAAAAAACAACATACGGATTCAACAGCGGACGCAGTTATTCGCCAAGAATTCAGACAAAGGGAAAATGAGATTTCAATTCACAAATTACAAGCCGAGTTGTTAAATAACAAAGCGGAAACGGTGCAAGAATATATAAACATCGTAAAAATACACATGAAAAAAGATTTTAGCATTTAATACAAACAAAAATGATAACATACACAAAAAACAAAATTATTTCCGATAATAGCGGAAAAACAAGGAGTGTGGAAATTGATGAAATATTATGATCTGTAAAAAGCAAAAGTTGGTTTATAGCAAGAATGAGAATCGCTTTATTGCTTTCAAAAAAATTGGAGCTTGAAGGAAAAGACGCTTTAATGGTTGCAAGTTCCATGCGTGCAGATTATGAAACTTTTTATTCTTTAATTTAACACATGACAAATCAAAACTACAAGAATTTAATTAAATATGCAATTGCGTTTATAGTGGTAATTTTATTATGAGTATTGGTGGTTGTATACGCAAGCAACAAACAAGAGCCAATCCAAAAAATATTAAATCAGATTTCAGAAAATGAAAACCAATTACAATTATTGGAAGAAAAACAAGCGGAGTTAAACAAAGCAAATGATGAAGCAAAAGCAAAATTATTGAATGAATATGGTTTACAATTAACAAATTCGGAAATTCCGAACAATGAAGAATGGACACCATGACAATTAAACGAAAGCGGAGACGCACAGCAAATGCCAGTTATTGAATCAACAACGGAACATGAAAGGTTTAAAGAATTAGCAAATGCATATGGTTTGAACCCGTCAACAATATGGGAAGTTGAAAACCATTATTGAATCAAGGAAGGTGTGATTTTATGCATAACAGTTGCGGAAACAAGCGGTTGAAATCGTGGTTACGGTTGAAAAAACATCGGAAGTGTTGGAAGTAACGACAGATGAGACCGCCCAACATATGCATTAATGGAAGCTTGACTTGAAGCAATTGGGAAAACATTGAACAACCAATATTTGTGAAGTAAAAAAACTCTTGGTTGTCTATCAAACGCCGGAAGTTGTAAAGAAAGCAACGACAACGGTAAAAGATACGCAACAAGTGAATCAAGCCGAGAAAAAAACATGGTTGCATGTTTGAGCACAATTTATTGATCTATTAATGCCAGCAACTTTGGTATTAGAAGATAACCTTTTATATTCTTATTTCAGAAACATGGAAACACCAAAAAATCAAGGGGGGGGGGACGAATTAAACGAATTCACAGTAAACCCAGCGTTTTTATTACAAGACATGCCAGTGGATTTCTTCGATTTCCAATTCATAATGAATGCAAATTGAACATTGAAGGAAACAAGGTTTAATGACCAAGTTCTTGATCCAGCAATTTGAAGCAGTTTATTCATTATTAAAGAGAAATATTTCAAGAAAATTAAACAGCATAAAATGGATAAAAAGAAAATTGAAAGCCACAAAGAAGAAAAGCAAAGAATGATTGACGCATGGAAACAAAAAGAGCACAATTATCAAGGACATATAAGGTATACAGAAAAAGCATGCGGTGAACAAAAACGTTTATTATTAGCAATTGGAATGATTGCACACAATACAAAGAAAAGCCAAGAAATTTAAACCATTTATTCTTTAACAAAAAATAACATGTTTGAACGAATTAAAAGCTTCTTCATGAGAAGAAAAATTGACAAAGCGGTGGTTGAAACCTTAAAGGAACAAAACCAAAGCTTGAAAAACAGAATTGATATTTTGGAAAACAACACACCAAAGAAACGTTGCCCCAAATGTAAACAATACAAGTTGTATTCAGATTTCAACAAGAACAAAACCAAAAAAGACGGTTTACAAACAGAATGTAAAGATTGCCACAGATTAATGTTAAAAAGAAACAATCCAAACCGCTTTACACCGGACAGAAAAGAATTTTACGGGTGATATTTAATAACAAGTGAAAGATATATCAGCTATGAAATAAACAACACCGTTTACACAATAATTGATATATTCAGATTCAATTATTTATGCAACCATTATTGAAAAGATATGGTTCGGGGGAAAGTAATGCAATTGATTAAATGGTTGAATAAAAACAATATGCGACATGCAGACGAAGATTATTTTTACAGATTAAGAGCATGGTTGAATAAACAACAAATCATGGATAACGAAAAACAAGGGAAAACTTTATTTCAATAACACTTGCAAATGAAATATATGCAATTTTACAGAGAACACCAAGACATAAACCAAGGAATTTCATATAATGCATTTGTTTCAAGGGTAAATTGTGGACGAGATCCATTTGAAGCGATTCAAACGCCAGCGAATAAATACAAAACAAAAAGAATATACGAACCAAAAAGAGAAATAAAACAGCCAGCAAGAACAGTAATTGACATAAAATACAGCCGAGAAGAAGCGATTGTTTTTGCCAGTGCGTATGAAGATTTGATTAAAGACTTGCAAGCCAAATATGATGAATGCGAAGAACCGCAAGAAGCAAATGAAATATTGGAAAAGAAGCGTCAAGTTGAAAAGGAATATGAAATATTTTTAGATCATAATATTTAATAAAAAATGAAACCGGAAGACACAAAAAGGTTTTTGGAGCAAGAATTAATGCACCGCAGATTTCAAGACAACATTGGAAACAAGGAAAAGCAAATGGAACGTGAAATTATGATGTTAAAAAAAGAAAATTCAGAATTAAAAGACGAAATAAGACAATTTTCAAACGGATTCAATATGCTTGCAAGAAAATTCAAAGATTTAAACAAGGAACATGAAGAATTAAAAACGGATTATAAGCATTTATCGGAAGCGTTTATGGACGTGGTGCATGATCATAAATAATTTATTTAAAAAACAAGGTAAAATGGAAAAAGATTATTCAAAAATTGCCGATGAAATATTGGAATCAATAGAGCGAAAACAAGACGAACACAAAGAAATTGATTACGAAAAAATGTATAAAACCGGCGACCATATAATATTACAATGAAAGTTTATGGGGGTTGATATTCTTATATTGTTTTATGGTAAAATGTGACACCCATGTGCATATTTCAGAATTCCAGACGAAAACCACACATTGAAAAGGTTGGTATTAATGGAATGATACGACGCCGTGCCGTTTCAATGTGTGAATTGGTGATTTACCTTTTGACAAGAAATTGAAAAAACAAACGACAAAAGGTTGAAAATGTGATTTACGCCGTGAGTTTGGCTTGGTTGGGATTATGGACATTGTGACGACTTTGTTTCATATTATAAGGAACAATGAATCACAGGTTTAATGGAAAATAAAAAGCGAACAACAAGCGAAATATTAAAGCAAATAATTCAACAGATTTATATATTGGTTGATAAAGGTATTTTATAATTTTATTAAACAACATGGAATTTATGAAAAAATTTTGAACATTTTTGACCGGATTTATTATTGGTTTTTTTGTGTGTTTATTATCAATCGCAAGCGAAATGAAAAATTGAGCGATTGCAATTACGCATTTATGAGACACCGCGCATGTAATGGTTGATTGAGAAGTAAAGCAAATGTGAGTTGCGGAATTTTACAAAAACCAAGAGGAAGAAAAATTTTGGTTGGTAGAATTAAAAACATGAGTTGTTGAAAATATGGTTTATGATTATTCATGCCCAGATGTAATTTGACATTGAGAATGTTCAATTGAAATGAGTAAAGACGACCTTTTATATTTTTTAGATAAATAACCATGGCGACAAATTACAAAGACTTGAATATTAAAAGCAATAACCCGCAACAGAGAAAATTTGTTAATTATTACAATCAACGGCGGGAAGAAACTTTTAAAGAAAAGTGATATTTTAAATACACAATGCGTTTTGACGATGTGCATATAATATCAAAAAGAATGTGATTTATAAAACGATTATGCGACAATGAAAAAATAACACGAACGGAAGTTTGGAGTTTATGAAAAACAATGCCAACATATTGATACACAACATCACCATATACAACATGCAAAAGCATAAAATTGGAAAATACAATAACAATGATTTTGTCAATTCAAGACGATCCAATCAGCTTTATTTTATGAATTTTGGAATAATGGACAAATTAGAATTTTTATTAAATGAGTATTGTTCAGAAGAAGAAATAAAATGGAAACGACATTTCGTGCCAAATCATTTAGAGTGGGAAGCTTGCGATAATAGCGAATGTTCAGACCTTTTAATTATATCAAAGAAATATTGATTCATAAAATGGCTTTTAGCTAACGATAAAATAGATCGGTTAAAAGCAAGGAACGCATGATACGACCAACAAAATATTTGAAGGGGTGTTGTGGAAGATAATTTAGAACACATGATTAAATTTTTGTCTATATTAGACTATCCAATTGATTTTTTAGATTCTATTTTAAAATAATGAAAACAAAGACAGACATTTTTACAGCCGTTGAACCGACGGAACTTGAAAAAATATCAAAGCATATGGTGTATATGCAATATAACGTATATACAAAAGACAATGTAAACTTGGCGTGTATACTCGAAAAGCAAACCATGTCAATAACTCCACATTTTAAACGGAATTGAAAAATTATCTTTAAGACAAAACCAATAAATGGTTGAAATTGAACGGATATTTTAATGCGACAAACGGACGAGCCAAAGAGTTTAGAATCGGTTATTTGTGGTATGAATGAATACATAAAAGCCAACTTCAAGACGAATTTAGAATTTAATTAATGTAAAATGCAAAGATCAGAAATTATTGAAGAATACGTAAACGAAAAAATGGACAAATTGGAAGGTAACAAAAAAGAAAAATTTGAAGGTTGCCGGTGATGTTTGGAGTTCCTATTGGATATTTTAGCAATATGTGCGGTATTAAAACTTCTTTTCTTCATGTAAAAGAAAGCCAAAAATTTTAACATGAAATAATGAATATGTTAAAAAATTTAACATGAAAAGAAAAAATAAGATTTTGAAAACAGCAAGGATTTAATTATATTCTTTGTATGCATAAGTAATTAAATTCTTGTAGAACCTTTGATTTATATTCAAAGGTGTTTTCATTTATGCCGAAAAAAGCCAAAAAACCAAAAATTGATAAAAAAAAATTGAATGATGAAAATGTGGAAATTGCAAAATTAATTGCAAAGGTAAGGGATAAATACACATGCCAGCATTGTGGAAAAACAGCCAAGGAAACAGCGATTCATGCAAGCCACATAATAAACGAAGCAAGAGATCATAGACTTGCCAGCGATCCGGAAAACATAAAAGCATTATGTTATAATTGCCACATAAATTGGCGACATAAAAGCCCGATTGAAGCAAGCGAACGGTTTAATAAAAAGCGACCGTGAAGATATGATAAATTGCAAGAAAAACACGTTGAATATATGGGTAAATGAAGCATTGATGTAATACGAATAATTGAAAGGAATAAATGGTTAAGGGAAATTTGCGAAGAAATGAAAATTGATATTTCAAAATTCAAGTATGGTGCAAAAATTGATTTATAATTAAACAAGGGAAGTCATGGAAATAATAAATAAAAAAATCGATGAATTAATACCGTATGAATACAACAATAAAAAGCATGATGAAACGCAAGTAAACAGAATTGCAAATTCAATAAAGGAATTTGGATTTACGCAACCGGTGGTAATTGATAAAAATAACGTGGTAATAATTGGACATGGAAGATTAGAAGCAAGCAAAAAATTATGATTAAAAGAAATTCCATGTGTAAAAATGGAAGATTTAACGGAAATACAAGTAAAGAAATTAAGAATATTGGATAATAAATTAAACGAATCAGAATGGGATTTGGAAAACTTGCAATATGATTTGGCGACAATTCCGGATTTCAATATTGGGGAATTGGAAATAAATGTTGATGATCTATTCAATGATTTGTTTCCAGTTGATCCGGACGAATTGGACGACAACTTTTCATTGCCAAGCGGAGAAAAAGCACCATTTGGACAAATAACGTTTACGCTTGCCGACGAACAGAAAAAAGAAATCGAAGAAGCAATAAAGAAGGTAAAGGAAACAGATTTGTATAAAAGCCAAATGAATTATGGAAACGAAAACAGCAATTGAAACGCTTTATATTGTATTGTGAGCCAATGGATAGCGTTAAATCAATAATTGTAAAAGTGATTCCAAGTAAAATTGCAAATGAATTCGTAAAAAAGCACCATTATTCATGAAAGGTTGTGCCAAATTCACAGTTGCATTTCGGGTGCTTTTTAAACTGAATCTTGGGGGGGGTTCTCTCTTATTGACCAAGCACAGATAAAAGCAAATTAATTGGGTTGGTGGAGTGAACCGAACGAAACGAATTTATTGAATTAAACCGCATGGCTTTCAGTGATATATTGCCAAGAAATAGTGAATCAAGGTGCATTGCAATAACAATAAGAATGATAAAGAAGCAAGCACCACAAATAAAACGAATAATAAGCTTTGCGGACGGTTGCCAATGTGGAGATTGAACAATATATCGTGCAAGTGGGTTTGAATTAACACAAATAAACCAAAACAGATGATTAAGGGTTGATGAAAATGGTAAAGTTTACAGCCAAGTAACATTCTCCGCACATAAACCAAACGAAATGGATAAATTCAGAAAAATGGAAAAAATTGACGGTTTCATGTTGAGATATATAAAATTATTAAAACCAAACTTAAAAAGAAATTATGAAATAATCCCATATTCAGAAATAGACAATTATGGTGCGTGAATGTATAAAGGGGAAAAGGTAACAAGAAAAGAAAGACATACAAAATAAAAAAAGTGTGTGTTATGCGTGCGTGGTGTAATGGTTGCATGTTCACATTCCAGTGGAAGGAGAAAGTTCAAATCTTATCCGCACGCTCCATTTAATAATTTAATTCAAAAAGAAACATGGACAAACAGCAAATGGAAAAAGAAATTAAAAGGTTGAATAAATTGGTGTGCCAACAAGAAATTGAATATCACCAATTATTGAGAACCGCAAAAAGAGTTGAGAAAAATTACGAAAATTTGGAATGGATCGTAAAGGTTGCAATAAACATGGCGTATGATAAAGACGAAAACGAAGCAATCGATTTCTTAACCAAACAATTTACAAGACATAAAATTTAATTGGTAACGCATAAATAAAAATGCCAAAGCAAAAGCGAGATTGGAACAAGGTAAAATTGGAGTTTATTCAATCAGATTTCGACGAAGTGAAACAATTTATGCAAGATAAATACAATATTTATAATTGAGAAATTGCAAAAAATACAAAGGGGCGAACAAAAGACAAAGTGGAACGGAAGAAAAAGATATTGGAAAAGGCGTTGGAGAAAAGTGCGGAAAAACAAGCGGATTCGTTGGAATTAACAATTGAATTCTTGAAGAAAGCAAAAAAGAACGCATTAATTAAAATTGCAAAACAAATAACAACAAATGATTTAATGAGCGTAAAGGATTTGGTAAGGTGATTGTGAACAATAAAAACGGAATTGTGAGAACCAACGAAAATTACGAAAAATGAAAACATGAATAAAGAAGAAAATGTGAGTTTAACGGACGAAGAATTGGAAGCTTTAAAAATTATATTAAAGAAAAACAAATAAATGGATTACAACGAAGCAATAAACATATTCAAGAAAAGCCCATTATTAAGAAAAACGTATTTTTCAACCAATTTCTTTGACTTTTGTAAATTCTATTTCATGGAATATTACAACTTTGAAACGCCAAAGTGTTTGGAGAAATATTACAATGCATTGGAATCATGAAAAAATGTTTATTTCAAGTGATTCCGTGGAAGCGCAAAAACAACCATTGCCCAAATGTATGTTTCGTATTGTATAGCATATAAAACACGCCGTAATATTATGTGGTATTCACAAACAATTGATAACGCCGAAGAAAATTTAACATACATTGCCAATAGCTTTATAAATGATACGGACGCATGAGAAAGATTTTGCAGAGATTATGGAAACTTGTATTATCCGGAAACAGTTATTAAACAAGGACAAAAGAAAATAAAAAGAATTGATAAATTCGTAACAGAAAACAATTGTTATGTAAGAGCGATGTCACTTTGAACAAGCCCACGTGGTAAGAATTACACCGCACCGGACGGAAAATTCAGACCGGATTTATTGGTGTTTGATGATGTGGACACGGTGCAAAGTTGCCAAAGCCGTAAAAAAATTGACAAAAACTTTGAATTCATGTTAAACGAAGTATTGGGTGGAACAACGGGAGCAACACAGATAATATTTTTATGAAATACGATATATGAAGATTGAATCGTGCCAAGGTTTGAAGAACATATAAAGAACGATCCAACATGGGAAATTATAAACTTGCCAATATACGATGAACATAAAAATATTGTTTGGAATAGATTTGTGGAAACGGACGCAGAAGCGGAAAAATTAAATAAATGAATCCGTGAAATTGCGAAAAAATATGTTTCATTGGAAACGGAACGCAGAAGACTTGGAAGCATAAGTTTCAATCAGAATTACTTATTAATTCCATATATGAATTGACAGCATATAATAACAAGGGGTATGATACAGCGGGATCATAATTGCAAGGGTTATAAATATGATTCAATTGTAATTGGTGTTGATCCAGCAGTAAGTGAAAAAGAAGGAACGGACAAATTCGCAATATGTGTAACATGAAAATTACAAGACAGATATTACATATTAGAAAGTGTGGGATTGGAAGGAATGGAAAAGAATATTTGAAGGGCGAGCGAAACAGTGAAAAACTTATATAATAAACGAAAAGCAAAAAGGGTGATTGTTGAAACCGTTGCATATCAGCAAGTATTAAAAACGGTATTTGCGAACATGTGAATGGCGGTGCAAGAACAGAAAACAATAAAAGATAAAACAACAAGATTAATGGAAAAGCAAATATTATTTGAAGAATGACGTGTTTATTTCGCACCATGAAACGATGAATTAATTGACGAATTATTAACGTTTCCAAATGCGGAACATGACGATATGGTGGATTCAATGTTGTTTACAATGCAAGAAACAAGGAACAAGTTTTTTATTGCTTCATTCTAAAAAACCAAATGCAAAAAAATAAAGATTATAATAAACAAGAGAAACCATGGGATTCATTCCGCAGTGCGGGGTTGGAGCTACTGGGCGCAGAAAGGCTGGTGTTGGAATTTTTGCACCATAACACCATGCAAGACGAACAAATACGCCCAACGACAAAAATAACATTGTATGAATTCCGGAAATATCTTGAAGAAAAAAAAGACACATTGGACGAATACTTTGAAGACCAGCTTTAAAAAATAAACATATAAATGGAAGAAAAAGAAACTCAAAACAAATGTCGTGCATGTTGAAAGCATATCAGAAAGGAAAATTTACGGTGTATGGAATGCAGAGAAAAAGTGGATAAAGATTTCATGAAAGAGACGGATTACGGGTTTGATTATCATTTCAGATATTACCAACAGCACAAAGAAGAATACAAAAAATGTTTTTAATTCTTAATCATATATATTATGACAGAAAAAAGAGAATTCAACGGTGAAACACAATTTACGAAATTGTGAGACAACCAATTCAAGGTTGAAAAAGACACGCATGCCGTTTCAGAAATAAATGCGTTGGATCAGTTCAAATTGCTTGCAGACGCAATGAATAAAATCAAAAGCATGATACAGCAAGCAAAAACAATGCAAGATTCAGTAAAACAACACGTTGATTGGTATAATACACGGGTTGAAATATTGAATAAAGCAAAAAAGGAGTGCGGATTCGATTATAAAGATTTGGTTGCAATTGACATGAAAGACCTTGAAAATCTTATAACATGTGATCCAACAAAATTGCCAAAAATAGACCTTGAAAAGGAAGAAAAATAAATTATTAATTAATCACCAATACGAGCTTGTGCCTCTTAACAATGCAAAAAGAAAGCTCGTTTTTTTATTTGCAAAAATTCTCATATTATATATAAGAATATCAATTTACTTATTAAACACTTGCAACATGAAAAAAACAAGTTTATTATTAATTGCAATTTTCGTAATGACATTATGCGGTTGCCAAAGTGAGCCAGTGCAACAATTAACAACAGAAAATGAAACATTAAAAGAAGCAACCACGGAAAAACAAGAAGCAAAAGAAGAAGTTGTTTATTTGGACGATGAAAACGCCGGATTTGTTCAAGGTGATATTGTTCGAGCACCAATGAGTATTGAAGAAGCGGACACGCTAAAAAGTAAAAATAAATATTCGGAAGATTTGGTTGCATGAAATTTCTCGAAATATTTAATTGTTGAAATTGCCGTTATAAATCAAGGAACAGAAAAAGCAATGTGGTTTTCAAGTGATGTTTCGGAAGTTATCGATTCCAAAGGAAGAAAATATAACGTATTGAGCGAAGCAACAAGCGAAATATATTTGGACGATTTAATAACATTTGTTGATTTAAAACCTTCAATTCCAGTGGTTTGAAAAGTTGTTTATGAAGTTGCCAAAGATTCCGAAGGGTTTTATTATGAAACGGAAGACAAAACATTCAAAGTTATGTTACAAAACCGCAATGAAAATAACGAATAAAATTTAATAAATTTTTGTAAATTATAAAAGCACCGTTCAAAAGCGGTGTTTTTTGCTTAATTTCAAGCTTTGATATTTTACATTCGTGATTATAATGCATTGTGTTTAAATGGAAATAATCATGCATGAAAATATTCAACCGGAACATTTCAAGAATCAATAAAAAGAGCATTGCAAAGAATTATTGATTGGATTTATCTTTGTTATTCAACAACGACGTTGTTTTTTCAAAACAAACATTTTATGATCTATACGCAAAAAATGGTGATATTCGCCAAGCCGTAAAGAAAATTGCCGGAAGTGTTGCGAGAAATTGAATATATTTACAAGATAACGACAGACAAGCCGTTGACGATAATGTTTTAACGGATCAAGTTTTAGATTTGTTTAAAGCTCCAACATTTGCAAAGTTCAAAATTGATTTATACAGAAATTATTTAATTTCATGAGAATTATATATTAAACCATTAAAGAATGCTTTTGATGAAACAATCAGATTTGATGTTATAGATTCAAGGGCGGTTACAAAAATAATTAATAATGGTGTTATTACATGATACAGAGTGGTTGAAAAAGACGGTGTAAAGGTTCAAGATTATAAAGCCGATGAAATCGCATATTTTAAATATGAAGACGATATAAACAATTCGTTAAATGGAATGTGAATTTTAACAAGCGTATTATATGACGCAGTGTTGGATTTGGAAGCATTGAAAACAAATTACAGTTTATACAAGAACAGTGCAAGACCAGATATGTTGTTATTGCTTGACGGAAATTTAAGCGAAGAAGAACAGCAAATCGCAACGGATAAATTCAGAGCACAATTTACATGAAGCAATAACGCACATAAAGTTATTGTTGGTGGTGGAATTCAAGATATTAAAACACTTTCATTGACCGCAAGGGATATGGAAACGATAAACCAAAGGAAATTAACAACGGAAAAAATAAGTGCAACGTTTGGAGTTCCAAAAGCGATGTTATGATACGTTGAAGATGTGAATTATAATAATGGACAAAACCAAAAGGAAGAGTTTTTGGAAGGAACAATAAAACCATTCGAGCAAGATTTCGACGCAATATTGAATAAATTATTGCAGATGTTCAAGCCGGATATATTCAACAAATATTGGATAAAATCAGATTCCGAACAATTAAAGGAAACGCAAGAATGGTTGAATGGACAAAGGGCGGACGTGTTGGCGTGAATAATAACAATAAACGAAG
>Ga0265301_10001221_pt1 | contig 34513 bp, 48 predicted proteins | sample AusTroGonzalo_MG_2_FD_193488 | JGI IMG/M metagenome (GOLD analysis project Ga0265301, IMG submission 193488) | Bovine rumen microbial communities from tropical cattle in Woodstock, Queensland, Australia - Gonzalo_04 | ecosystem: Host-associated > Mammals > Digestive system > Stomach > Rumen ... | reverse complement strand
CCTATGTTTTTTTCTCTCATTAAATTTAAGATTTTTTATTAAAATCAGCGGGAAACCAATATGGAGGGTGCTGAAAATGAGAAAAACAAAAGAAAAAACTGAATTAAAAAATCAAGCGGCTAAGATCCTGAAAGATGCAGAGCGGTTAGGGATATCTGATAACTATTTATTCCAGACTACCTTCAAAAGATACCAGACTCAGCTCAGGATACTGGACGATCTGGAGAAGGCCATCGATGAACACGGGATGACCGTTACAAAGGAATATGTCCGTGGTAGTAAAAATCTGATGTCTAATCCAGCTATAACGGAATACAACCGTACATCAACCGCCGCCAACGGAACCGTAGCAACTTTGATAAATATCATCAAGTCCGCAAAGCCAGCAGAAGAAAAAGCTGACAGTTTAGCGGAGTTCTTAGATGACTAATTACATCCTGGCATATTACCAGAAAATCAAAGACGGTTCGGAGACGGTTGGAAAATGGATAGAGCTCTTATATGAGTTGATAATAGATCGAATTCAAGACGGGACATACTTTTTTAATAACCAGAAGGCAAATAGGGCGATAAAGTTTATCGAGACCTTTTGCAGACATAATAAAGGTAAACTTGCGCCGGGAGTTTTGAAGCTCTCATTATGGGAAAAGGCCTTTATATCGTGTATCTACGGAATAGTAGATGATAAGGGTAAGCGGCAATTCAAAGAAGTGGCGCTTTTTGTGGGCCGGAAATGTGGCAAAACTCTGCTGGCCAGCTCGATTATCGCTTATACGGCGTATGTAGATGGTGAATTCGGATCTGAGATATACTGTATCGCTCCGAAGCTGGATCAGAGCGATTTAGTATTTTCCGCTTTTGAGTTTACTAAGGATAAAAATCCTGATCTGGCAAAGCGGACCCGTAAGCGGAAATATGATTACATCATAGACAGTACAAACACGGTCATTAAAAAGATAGCGTTTTCCGAAAAGAAAGCTGACGGATACAACCCGATGTTGACCGTAGCCGATGAGATGAGCTCCTGGCAAGCTGAAAGAGGCTTGAAACAGTATGAAGTAATGACATCCGGAACGGGTGCAAGGGTAGAGCCGATAACCCTATCGATATCATCCGGTGGATATGTCAATGATGGTATATATGATGAGCTATTTAAGCGTGGTACACGCTTTTTGATGGGTGAGAGTGAAGAAAAAAGGCTTTTACCCGTTTTTTATACGATTGACGATACGGATAAATGGGATGATATCAATGAACTACGGAAGAGCCTTCCGGGGTTAGGTGAATCCGTACCGGTACAATTCATCCTGGATGAGATAGACATAGCACGGAATTCACTCAGTAAAAAGACGGAGTTCCTTACTAAGTACTGTAATATCAAACAGAATAGCTCTCAGGCGTGGTTATCCACACAGGATATCAATCTTTGCATCGGAAAGCCTCTCAATCTGGAGGATTTCCGGAAGTCCTACTGTGTAGGCGGTATTGACCTTTCTATGACAACGGACCTGACATCGTGCTGTGTACTGATAGAGAAGGACGGAGAATTATATGTATTTTCAAAGTTCTTTTTACCGGCAGAGAAGATTGACGAAGCTACGGATCGGGACCAGATACCGTATAGGACATACATCCAGCGGGGACTATTGCAGCTATCTGGAGAGAATTTCGTAGATTATAACGATTGCTTCAGGTGGTTTAAGGAGCTGGTGGAAAAGTACCAGATACTCCCGCTGCAAGTGGGATATGACCGATACAATAGCCAATATCTCGTACAGGATATGACAGCATACGGATTTCACATGGATGATGTGTATCAGGGTACTAATCTCAGTCCGGTCCTTCGGGAAATGGAAGGAATAATAAAGGACGGAAAAGTCCACATAGGGGATAACGACCTCTTGAAGATACACTTCTTAAATTCAGCTATAAAGCTGGATACAGAGAATAGCAAAATCCGTCTTGTTAAGTTATCGCCGACAGCCCATATAGACGGAATGGCGGCGCTTTCTGATGCTTTTTGTGTGAGACAGAAATGGTTTAATGATATAGGGCATCAACTGGAAAACAAAAGGTAATAGCTATGGGATTATTTGATTTTATTTTCAAAAAACCGAAAGAACAACAGGCATCCAGCTTTTTTGAGACATTTACGAGCTATACTCCGATGTTCTCTACGTGGGGCGGACAGATATACGAGAGTGAGCTGGTGAGGGCGGCTATTGATGCAAGGGCAAGGCATATTAGCAAATTGCAGATCCAGGCGCTTGGAGCATCAAAAGGACCGTTCAAAAAGAGGATAAAAGAATCGCCGAATGATTATCAGAGCTGGGCTCAGTTCTTTTACCGGTTATCAACGATCCTTGATATGCAATGTACGGCTTTTATCGTTCCAATATTAGGAGCTTTAGGGGAGATACAGGGCATTTATCCTATATTACCCAGCAACACGAGTCTTGTTCAGGATGAAAATGGTAATCCGTGGATAAGATATCGCTTTGTTACGGGTAATATAGCGGCAATGCCCCTGAATGAGACAGGTATCCTTACAAAATATCAGTATAAAGATGACTTTTTCGGAACGCCTAATACGGCCTTAAATGATACGATGGCCTTGATAGATTTACAGAATCAGGGCGTATCTGAAGCCGTGAAGAATTCCAATACCTTCAGATTTATGGCACGGGTTAATAACTTCTCATTTGCTGAAGATCTGGCAAAGGAACGGCAGCGTTTTTCACGGGAAAACTTCAGTAAAGAGGCTGAAGGCGGCGGATTACTGTTATTCCCGAATACCTATGATGATATCCGGCAGATTGACTATCACGCATACTCGATAAACCCGAAGGAAAGAGAGCTGATCCAGACGAATGTCTTTAATTACTTCGGTGTGAATGAAGAGGTGCTACAGAATAAAGTCCTGGGCGATGCGTGGGGTGCATTTTATGAAGGCGCTATCGAGCCATTTGCTATTCAGTTTTCAGATGTCCTTTCCCGGATGCTTTTCAGTAAGACGGAAAGAATGAACGGAAATCGCATCATAGCAACGGCAAACAGGATGCAATATATGAGTAACAAGGATAAGTTGGAAATGATCGCTCAGTTTATGGATCGTGGGATATTTACTATCAATGAATCCCGTGAAATCCTCAATCTTGATCCTGTTGAAGGCGGAGATGTAAGAACCGTCAGGGGGGAATATAAAAACGCTGATGATGTTAATGATGAGGTAAACGACAATGACACAGGAAATCTTACAGAGAATTGAAAAGGGAATACAGTACCGGGATATGCAAATGAGCCCGGCGGATGTAGATGATAGGATGGTAGTTCAAGGCTACGCCACTACATTCAACGATCCTTATGTACTTTATGAGGATGAAGAAATGCGGATACTTGAAGCCGTGGATGCCGGAGCATTCATCGGGGCCGATATGAGGGATGTCATAATGCAATATGACCATCGTGGCCACGTATTCGCAAGAGTGAGAAATAATACCCTTGATGTCCGGACGGATGCCAGGGGATTATTTATATCAGCCGATTTAGGTGGTACGGAGATAGGCCGCCAGCTCTATCAGGAGATAAAGGGCGGCTATACAGACAAGATGAGCTTTGCCTTTACGGTAACGGATGAGAATGTTGACCGTAGAACCGAAGGGACGCAGCGCATCATAACCCGTACCATTACTAAAATCGGCAAGTTGTATGATGTTTCAGCGGTGTCTATTCCGGCAAATGACGGAACGAGCATAAGTGCGAGGTCCTTTTGCGATGGAATCATCAAAAAAGAGCTGGAGGAAACCCAGAGAAAACTTGCAGAGGAACGGACTCGGAAACTAATAGCATTAAAACTCAGATTGATGGAGGTATAACGATGACACTTGAAGAAATCAAGGCCCTTAATGCAGAGGGTATCGAAGAGCGCAAGGCAGCCATATCTGAAGAGATGACCGCCGAAGGCGCTGATCTGGATGCTCTTACGGCTGAAGTTGATGCTCTTGATGAGAGAACTAAAGAGCTCAAGGACTTAGCTGAAAAAAGAGCGGCACTTGCGGCAAAAGTCGCAGATAGTAACAATGTAATAGTTGAAACAATAGTGGAGGATAAGATCGTGGAAGAAAATAGAACTTTTGCGCCTGATACTGTAGAGTACAGGGATGCATATCTTAAGAATTTAATGGGTAAGGATCTGACAGTAGAAGAGAGAGGCGCACTCACCAGCGCAGCCGATATCATTCCTACGGAGCTTGTTAATCAGATCTACGGAAAGCTGGAGGATAATCCGCTCTATGCTGAGATTAACATTATGAGGTTCCCCGGATACGTTCAGATCCCTTATGCTAAGACCGTAAACGATGCAAGCTGGAAGGCAATCGGGACCGCTTCAACGGACTCTTCCGATGAAGTTGACAGCGTTTCTCTGTCAATGTACAAGCTGATAAAGACCATCGAGATCACCGCCGACATTCAGGCAGCCGCTATCCCCGTATTCCAGAGCTGGTTAGTTAATACCCTTGCAAGGAAGATGATCGCTGCTATCTGTGCTGCAGTTCTTAACGGCTCCGGATCTGGACAGCCTACTGGCGTTATTCCTGGCCTTACTCCTGTTGCATCGACCGCAACTTATGACAATATCCTGGCAGCTATGGCCGCCGTTCCCGGTGCTTATCACAGGGATGCTATCTTTGTAATGAGCTCTGCAACCTTCTTTAACAAGGTTATGACCCTTAAGGATGACCAGAAGAGGCCTTTGGTGGTTCAGGGCGTTGCTGGTGTAGATCGTGCGCCTGTTTATACTCTGTTAGGCCATAGGGTTATCCTTGAAGAATCTGCTGATACCGCTGACTATGACAATATCCTCTTCGGAAACTTCCGTGATGGATACGCTTTCAACTTTGCAAAGGATATCGCTATTGAGAGCGATGGCTCTGTAGAGTTCAGAAAGGGATCTACTGTATATCGTGGAATGGCACTCTGCGATGGTAAGCCTGTAGTAGATGAGGCCTTCGCTGTTATCAGCGTATCATCCGCTACGGCTTGATGATAAAGGAGCGCATTATGCTGGAAAATGTTAAACTTGCATTGAGAATATCGATAAACAGTTTTGATGCTGAGATACTTGACCTCATCGAAGCTGCTAAACTCGATCTCGGAATAGCCGGGGTACGGAATGAGAGCCTTGAAGCGGGGGCAACTACCATCGATGCGCTAATATCAAGAGCTATTATCCTTTATTGTAAGCTGTACTTCGGAGAGCCTTCAACTTCGGATCATTGGAAGTCCCTGAAAGAGGCCTATGATGAGCAGAAAGCACAGCTGAGTATGGCTTCGGGTTATACAGACTGGGGTGATAGCGCATGAATAAGTGGAGTGATATCGTCACGCTTGTAAAAATAGCGGACGGCGGACAGGATGCGGACGGATTTCCCATTGCGGGAAAGGAAACAAAGACGGATGTATATTGTAATATGCAAGCCGTTAAAGCTATAGAGTTCTATCAGGCGGCGGAACACGGCGTAAATGCCGTGCATACCGCCGTCTTGCACTCTTATGAATATGACGGTGAAAAGTTCGCAGAGTATAACGGCATCCGGTATGCCGTATATCGGGCTTATGAGAGACGGGATAGAGAGCTTACGGAGCTTACGCTTGCGGAAAATATGAGGTTTGAAAGTGGCTGATTTAGGGTTCGATATTCCTGAAGATTATCTGAAGGAACTAACTGATAATAATTTTGATGAGATAGCTCCTGAAATGCTGGATACGGTGCTTCCAATATTGGAAACATCAATAACACGGCATTTAACAAGCGTTATACGTAACGGAACGGGGGAACTTGTCAGAGGGATATCAGTTACGAAACCTAAGAAAACCAACACGGATGCGTGGATCACGAATGTTTATATCAAGGGTGAAAGTAAAAATCACTACTTAGGAAGTACCACGCATTCACGGAAATATACCGTAAGCAATGCACTAAAAGCTATCTGGCTGAATTATGGAAGAGCCAATCAGCCAGCACGTCCCTGGTTAACGCCAGCGGTGAATTCCTGTCAGAGTGAAATACTGGATAAACTCCAGAAGAAATGGGAAGAGATCACGGGAGCTAATAAATGAATGTAAATGCACTCATTATGGAATTGAATAATCTTACAAAACTACCCGTAAAACCCGATTTATATGAAGGTTCAAGTGATAAGTGGATAACATTCACCTATCAGGATGAAAGGCCCGTTAATTTCGGAGACAATGAAGTATTATTCGATACCGCCTATATATCCGTTAATCTATTCACTCCGCATACTTATAACTATATGGCCTTGAAAGAGACCATTAAAACATATCTGGAGTCAATCGGGATTGTGACAAATTGCGAGAGCTATGTCTATCTGGAAAACCAGATCCCGATTAGACAGACAATATTTGAGGTAACAATAACGGAAGAAAGAGAGGAATAAAAAGATGGCATATTTCGGATTGAGATATCCTATAATCGCTAAGTACAACAGATCAACTGGCGTATACTCCGATGGCTTTACTTGTGGTAAGGCCGTATCCCTGGAAGTAACGCCTAATTACTCCGAAGGTTCACTTTACGGCGATGATGAACAGGCTGAATATGAGAAGGCCTTTACCAACGCTAATGTGACCCTTGGAACTACTACGCTTCCTATCGAGGCTGCAGAGACCGTATTCGGCCATACCGTTGATACTTCTACTGGAGAGGTCATCAAGAAGACCACAGATGAATCCAACTATGTAGGTGTTGGAGTAGTCATTGACGAGGTTGTGGACGGTGTGAGAAAGTACGTTGCATCCATCCTGACTTGCGTTCAGTTCTCTGAAGGTGCAGAGAGCTTCGCAACGAAGGGTGATTCCATCACCTTCAACAATCCCTCTATTGCGGGACTTGCGATCGGTGACAAGTATAGCGTGTGGATTGACAGGAAGCCTTTTGATGATGCCGCATCAGCGCTTGCATTCATCAAGACTACTTTCAATATGGCCGTATCCGCATAAATATAAGGATTTAAGCTGAAGGGGGGCGCTATTATGGCGCTCCCTTTTTAATGGGTGAAGTATGAGAGAAATCGAACTAAATCACATCGAAATAAACGGTGTTAAGTATCCGCTTTATTGTGATCTTAACGTATTGGAAGTAATCCAGGAAAAATTCACATCCGTGAATAGATTTGAAAGGGATCTGCTGGGCTTAACGCCGATTATTGAGAACGGGGAACTAAAAAGGGATGATAACGGATTGATTATCAGCACTCAGGGTGAACCGAAGATAAAGGCTATCGTATACGGATTATATCTAATGATCCGTGAAGGCCAGCGCATAGATGCCCGCCAGACGGGGAAAGAATGGGAAGAATTACCGCTCGATGATATCCGTGAGGGTTGTTTTATCCCGTTTAGTGAGTTGGCGGTTATTCTCCACGATGAGTTTAATCGCTGTTTTAATGTTAAAAAAAAATCGAAGATGACAACAACACGCCGCAAGAGGAAGATAACCACATAGATTTTGACTATCTATATATGATGATGCGGGTAGAGTTCCTTATCCCTGATGCGGATATAGGATTTTATACCTTCGGAAAATATATAGATCAATATCAGGCGTATAAGTATATTCACAATTTCAAAGCAAAAGGTCTCCTGTTTTCCGATGTGGAAAAGGAGATTAAAGCATATCAACAGGCGCATAAAAAGATTGACTCCATTTTTAGTATTTAAGGTGGTATGAGATGGCTACAAAGAACATCGGCGGCTCTATTTCTTTAGAGGGTGCAAATAAATATAATTCGGATCTGAAACAGATTAAATCTAATCTGGCAGAATTGCGCTCAGAAATGAAGCTGGCAAACGCCGTAAATAAGGAAAATGCCAATTCAATCGAGGCCCTTACCCAAAAAGACGAGATCCTGATGAAACAGTATGATCAGATGTCGAAGAAAGTAGATATCTACTCTAAGATGTTTGATGATGCTAAGAAGAAACAGGATGAAGCCGCAAAGGAAATCGACAAATACACGAAAGAGCTGGAAGAGGCCCAAAAAGCCCTTACGGGTATGGAGAAATCTGGGAAAGCTACGGATGCGGAGCTTACTTCTCAGAAGCAGATAGTATCGGAATTAGAGAGAAAACTGGACGGCTCTCAGAAAGCCTATGATGCTGCCGGAAAGAAGATGAACCAGTACGCCACGGCGGGGAATAACGCTAAGACGGATCTGGCTAATCTCGATACAGAGCTGAAAAGAAATGAAAAGTATCTGGAAGAAGCTAAGAATTCTACGGACGGAACCGCTCACAGTATCGATAATTTAGGGAGAGAGACTTCCGAAACAAAAGACCAGATATCTGTATTCGGAGATGTCCTTAAAGCTAATCTGGCAAGTGAAGTAATCCTTCAGGGCGTTAAAATGCTGGCTTCGGGGTTAAAAACCGTAGCAAAATCCGCCTATGATGCTGGATCTAATTTCGATGCGGCAATGTCTAAGGTAGGAGCTATATCTGGCGCAAGCGCTGAGGATATGGCAAAGCTGGAAGAGAAAGCAAAGGAAATGGGCGCTACTACGGTATTTAGCGCTACAGAGTCCGCCGAAGCTCTTAATTATATGGCTATGGCCGGATGGAAAACGGATGAGATGCTTTCAGGCCTTCCGGGAATAATGAACCTTGCCGCCGCATCTGGGGAGAGCTTGGCGGCTACTTCCGACATCGTAACGGATGCTTTGACGGCGTTCGGTCTCTCTGCAGAAGATAGCGGACATTTTGCGGATGTACTGGCTCAGGCTTCAAGTAATGCAAATACTAATGTCGGAATGATGGGCGAGACATTTAAGTATGCCGCTCCTGTAGCCGGAGCTCTTAGTATGTCCGTTGAAGATGTGGCCGTAGGTATTGGTTTAATGGCCAATGCCGGAATCAAGGCAAGTCAGGCGGGTACTTCTCTCCGCCGTATCCTTTTAGAAATGGGCGGAGATATCAAGATTTCATCGGATGAGATAGGCGATTTAGCGGTTAAGACCACTAATGCCGATGGCACTATGCGCTCATTTAATGATATCATCGTGGATTTACGTTCAGCATTCAGCGGTTTATCGGAGTCCGAAAAGAAAGCCAATGCTCAGGCGATTGTAGGTAAGAATGCCGTATCCGGTTTCCTGGCGATCCTGAACGCCAGCCAGACGGATTTTGACAAGCTGACAAAAAGCATACAGAACGCAGACGGGGCCGCCGCACGTATGGCAGCTCAGATGAATGACAACCTAAAGGGCGATGTTACCATTATGAATTCCGCTCTTGAAGGCTTAGCGATTGCGTTTGAGGATTGCTTTGATGATGCGGCCCGTACTTCCGTACAGAATGCCACGGAAGTCATTGGAAAATTAAAGACCGATATCGAAAACGGCGATATGGGTGTATCTCTCCGGCGTATGGGGGATGCTTTCGAAGATTTAAGCAATAGAACGCTTGAATTTGCTATGGATGCCCTTCCGAATGTCATAGACGGATTAACGTGGTTAATGGATAATGCCGAAACCGTGACTTCATTGATTGCCGGAATGATAACGGCCCAGCTTGCTACCAAAACGGTCACTCCTATTGTGTATGCGTGTCAGGCGGCTTATATGGCTTTAACCACCGCCGAAGAAGGCGCTGCTGTCGCTCAGACGATACTAAACGGCGCTATGAACGCCAATCCTATAGGGTTAATTGTTACGGCTCTGGGATTTGCCGTAGGCGCTCTTGGTACATATAGCGCTCTTGCCGGGGATAGTGCAAATAGTACGGAAAGCCTTAGTAAAAGCGCTTCCAATCTTGCTGATAGCTTAAATGAAAGCGCTCAGAAGAGGGCCGATGATGCCGCTAATATGAAACTTGAAGCGGCAATGGCAAAGAACCTGAAGAGTGAACTGGAGAACCTTCAGAAGAAAACCTCTCTGACTATCGAAGAGCAGATACGGCAGAAAGAGATCGTATCGGAGCTGAATACCATAATGCCAGATCTGAATCTGGCTATTGACGATCAGACAGGCAAACTCGATGAGCATTCTCAGGCCGTATTGAAAGATGCTGATGCATTAATGCAACAGTATATGGCCCAGGCAGCGCAAAAGGACCTTGAAGAGATATCTGAGGGGTTATTTGAGGCTGAAAAGAAACGCCTGGAAGTCAGCAAGGAATTAAATGAAGCCGTAAGAGAATTAAAGGCTACTGAGGCCGAATACAGAGAAGAGTCGGCAGCGGGAAGCGATCAGGCGGCAATTACGGCTGATAAGATCGTATTCCAGAAAGAAAAGATTGAAGAATTAGAGGATACTCTAAGGACAGCCGATGAGACCGTAGCAAAGCAGAAGGAATTATTCGAAGAAACCAGCTCCGCAATTCAAGAGAATACGGAAGTGGTGGAAGAGAATACCGCCGCTATTGAAGAACAAGCATCAACATACACGGATGCTACGGGTAATATCGTTCAGAGAACGGAAGAACAAGAAAAAGCATTACTGAAGTTCCAAGAGGCCGTTGAATCCACGGTAACGGGCGTTAATCCGCTTTTCGGGGAATTAAAGGCCACTACTGAAGATACGCTCGATAGTATCACGGAGAACCTTAGAAAAAATGCTGAAGTTTCAGAAAACTTCTCAGAGGCTTTAACTAAGGCTATAAGCAATGCCAATTACGGAGCATCTACGGAATATACAGAGCTGGTTAATAAGCTAGCAGAAAAAGGCCCTGAAGCTACTTCATTACTTGAAGAGTTAGCGACAGAGGCGGAAACCAACTCTGAAAAGTTCCAGTCAGTAATGACGGCAATGAAACAGAGCGTTGAAGGCCAAAATTCCGTCACGGCTGCTACTCAGGAGCTCGTGGATACTTTAGGAACGCATTTTACTACGATTACTACTACTATTACGAGTAGTGAAGAGGAAATTACCTCTGCCCTTGAAACGGAAGGGGAAAATCAGAAGAACGTGATCCAGAGTACCACGGATGAGATAGTGACTATCGCTACGGACGGAGTAACAAATACGGCAAGAGCCGTGACTGATAATGCCGATGAAGTAACAACCGCTACAAAGACCGCCGCCGAAGATGCCGTTAAGTCAGCAGAAACGGCGCTGGGAATGTCCGGCGGTACTTCATCTGTATTCCAGAAAATGGGAAGCTCTACAATGAAGTCATTTGCTGAAGGTATCCAGGATGAGAAAAGCACGGTAAAACAGGCACTTCAGTTAGTGCTTCAGAACGCCGTGGATACGATGGACATTACAGGCTTATCTTCACGAATAAATAAGACATTAGGAGCGGCGCTTAACAGTTAAGGGGTAAGATATGCGGCAATTCTCATTAAAAAACAATACCGGGGAAGTGTATCGGCTTAATTCGTTTGATAACTTCTTTCACGAGCCATCCGGCTTAGGATTTGAACGTAATGCGACCTTCCAGAAAATAGGAAGCAGATACGAGATAATCCAGGATGGCTTCAATCAGACTCCTATCAAGGGCCAGATAATGTTTAAGTCCGGCGTGACAGTAAGCGCATATAATCGCTATCTTCAATTCCGGAACTTTCTCCAGCAGATCCCGCTTACGCTTGTATATCGCATTCCGGGCGGTGAATTTCTGCTGGATTGCGTTCCTGGGGCCGTAGAAAAGTCAGAGATAAACTCCAGCCTTGGGATGGATGTGGGAATTGAGCTGATCCCGCTCTCGATGTGGTATCAGGACATCAAAAAGAGCAATAACGGGGCCAGCGTATCAATCATATCGGACTCGCTGATAGAAAGTCCGTGTTGTTTATCTTTTTCAGGAGTAACAAAGAGCAACGCCAACCTGTCGTGGTCTCAGAGCGTGGGCGGCGTTACTGTTACGAGCGGGACTTTAACAGGCGTAACGATAGCATCCACGGATACTACGTATGTCAGAACGGACACAAATCCCTACCAGATCTATAAGGTATCATCCGGGGGAACTAAGACGGACCTATACGGGAAATCGAACTTCTCTACTAAGAGGTTCCCGCTGCTAATGAAGGGCTCAAATACATTCACGGTATCAGGCGCTTCACTCATTACGATAGAGGGTAAGATACTATATGAAACCGTTTGAATTAGAGATATTTGATCGGAGCTTTAACTTCATATATAACGCTTTAATCAATGAAACGGATTTGACATATAAATATGACGCTATAAGCCCGGAAAAGAATACCATATCCGTACCGAAAACCTTTCAACCTAAGGCGATCTCTAATGAGCCACGAGCTCCAAGAGGATGGTATATACGGATATTCCGTGATGATGAGGAATACCAGGGTGTTATATCCGGTTATGAGGAAGGTATATCTCAGAATACCATCGAATACTCTCAGCTGGTAACGCTTTTTAATAATGAGATTTACATTGATTCACAATCCACGCTGGATGCGAGTATTGAGAGCGTTATAAAGAGCTGCTTAGTGAGTGATTATATCAATAATTCAGATACTCAGCAGAATATCACGGGCCTTATGTCGAGCAATATCACGACTACCAGCTCCACTACGGGGATAATGGATTTTTTCAATACGAAGGATTTCACCGATGATTCCGCCGTGATAATCAACCTAATGAATGATCTGATCCTGAAGGCTACGGAGCTCTATAACATATTCTTCAAGATTTACTTTAATGTAGCTCAGAAGCGCTTTTATGTGGGAATCGGGAAGTTAAGCGCTACAGCTAAGACCATCGAAGCGGATCTCCAGAATGACCTGAATAAGAACATAGTAATCCGTAAGACTAATAAGGAAGTGAATAAGGTATCTATCTATGATACTCACTATAACAGGGTATACAACTACTATCTTCATACTGATGGGACTTATTCACAGGTTAATTCTGATCGGATCTATCCGGTAGTGAATGAGATCCACGTTCTGGATACTTATACGGAAGCAAAGGAAAAGATAGATACTGAGCTCGATGAGAGTAAGAAGATCATCAATAATTATGCTGAAGCATCATATACATTAAGCCAGAGCCAGGTCACGGCCTTAAATTCAGCGCTTAATTTCCTGATGCCAAAGGTACGAGAGCATTATGTTACTCACGCTCTGATTGGTACGGTAGCTGAGAATGTTGATACTTATACAACCAATGATCCTATTGTTATCGGTGATAAGAATATTGAATTCTCTCCGAATGCAGCGGGTGGATGGGCCACAAATGGCGGATATAATGTTGATGCTGCTTATCTGAATATCGGAGATAGTTCGATAACGTATTCCTATTCTACGGTTATAAACAAAAAAGTATTAGTATCTGGTGATGCTGATGTATATGTTCATACTACGGGCGGGAATTCCTATACAGATATAGTAGAGCCCTCAGCTCCGCTGACAAATTCCGATTTTAATACCGCTTATGCGGCGTACTTCGGATCTCCTGAGTATGAAGAGGATGTTGAAACGGAATCCGGGACGATAATCACTCAGGATGCTGGCGAGATAGCAAAGAAAGCCTTTTCCTCAAACAAATACAGCAATTATATCGAGCTGACATACAAGAAGGATGATTCGATGATAAATCCTTTGACAATGGCTATAGGTCAAGAGGTCAATATCATCCACGAGGGCGTTTCGTATAATTCGATCCTGTCTGGGCGTGAGATCCAGAAAAACGGACTTGTAAAGCTCATCTTCGGAACTGTCCGCCTTGAGCTTACAAAGATATTAAATATGAAAGGAGTATGAGATGGCAATTCAGATACAGAATACGCTGTTGGATGTAACGCCGGGCGGAATAATCCCGGTGGTACACGTATCACAGCACGATGTAGAGCGTACATTGACATTTACGCTCTATGACCACGGGAGCCCGGCTTCGCTTGCAGCGGGGACCATGGCCCAGATCGAGGGCACTAAACCAGATAATCACGGCTTTCAGTATGCTGCTTCAATAGCCGGGAATGTAGTCACGGTTAATACCACGGCTCAGATGACGGCGGTAGAAGGTCCCGTAAATTGTAAGATTAAGCTCCTGAATAATAGCCAGGTAGTAGGAACGGCCTTATTCATTATGGAAGTTGAACAGGCTGGCCTTGTGGATGATGTGGATGTATCTGATACGGAATTACCGTTAATCATTGCGCTGGCTACGGAGCAGATGGAGAACGCTGAAGCCTGGGCCGTGGGAACGAAGAACGGGACCCCCGTGGAGAGTTCAGATCCAGCCTATCATAATAATTCGAAGTATTATTCGGAACAGGCGGCCTCAAGCGCTAATGATGCGTTGGAATCCGAGACCACGGCAACGGAGGCGGCAGAGATTGCTAAGAGTTGGGCTACCTATCCAACGGATATCAACACCTACGGCACGAACACCAATAATGCTCATTATTGGAGTGACCAAGCGGCTTCTAAGTATTCAGATATGATAGCCGCTATCGGAACGGCTCTTAATAAGATAAATGCTTTCGAAGCACTCATGCAGTTACTTTTTGGAGCAATTTATCTCACAACGGAATCCGGGGACGGACTTCTCACGGAATCCGGGGATAACTTGATAATAGACTACTAAGAAAGGAGTTAAAGAAATGGCTGATATTAAGATAAGTCAATTGGGAGCGGCGGCTTCGATAAGTGATAGCCAGATCACGCCGATAGTAGACAGCGGCACAACCGTCAAGGCTACTATGGAGCAGATTAAGGACTATGCGGCGGGGGGATTAAGTAACCTTGACACTACGGATAAGTCAAGCCCTGTTGCGGCTATAAATGAGGTGAACGCTGAAGCAAAACTGAAAAAGGTTTTGTTTACTTCTGTTTCATCCTTCCCGGTAACGCAGAATGATGCAGAAATTACGTCAGACATGGAAATTGCAAGTTTTGAAGTTTCAAATCCGAGTGCATATATTAGCGGCACTAATGGTGGGGCAGATGTTACCACTTCAAATGGTAGCGTAACAATCAGCGGTACTATCAGCGGGACAACCAATATACTATTAAGGCTTCAAAGAACAAGATAAAGGAGGTGATTAAAAGTGTTTTATATAGTAATCGAGGTTCAGATCGACAAAGCAGGAAATTACGGCGTACTTTATACGGTGTATGAGAATGAAGCACAGGCAAAGTCGGCGTGGCATACAGTATGTGCGGCGGCAGATGTTAGCGATATCCCCTATCATTCAGCGTACATTCTGAGAAGTGACGGGATAATTACGTATGGAGAAACCAACGAAAGAAGAACGGAGGTAGCAGAATGAATAACATGAGTTATTGGGGGGGGGTACTTCCCTATATCAGAAGAAAGGAGGACAGGCACACTAATTACTTGTTCTCCGATAAGACTTCCGAAAGGAGGTCTGAGGCGTAAGGGGGTGATTCCCCGTGGCTGTTAGTAAAATTCAAACTCCGAGCATTGCAAATAGTCAAAGAACGCAGACGTTAAGTAATTCTGTAAACAGATATTGGTTCGGACAAACGGATGCAGAAGGTAGTGACAATGTGATTTACATGCGTCTCCCGTTCCCACTTTCCCAAAATAGTAATGGTTCTGTTGGGACAATAAATATCACCTCGTTAGAAATAACCGCATGCGGTAAGAATGGGAGGATAAATCAGAGCCGTTGGAACGTTACAAGCTATATTGATACTGCAGCTTTATCTGCAAATACTAATTGCATTACCGTAGTATTAAAGGGTTCATTTTCATCACTTACTAATTGGCCCGGAACTTTAACGCCGCTCACGGGCAATGCTTGGTTATCGGGTACATATACGTTATAAACAGCCACACGCCGAGAATAGAATGGCAACAAGTAAGATACAAAGCATGATGAACACAAACGCTTATATTGATATTAAAGACAATATAGTAAACAACTATATTGTTACAACATCAGATAGCAGAGTTCAATATCGTATAAGGAATGGGATATGTTTTGTTAGGTTAAACAACGTGACCTTTGCTAACGTACCGTCAGCTAATACCCTTATATTGACGGGCTTACCTAAACCGAGTGGTGGGGCAAGTTTATCAAGTATGATATTTTCTACCGCAGGAAATCATCACGCATTGACAATAGCCCCGATAAACAATGATACCGAAGGAGGGTTAATGACAAATCCTTCTACTGACACAACAAACAAGATTTACGGAACCTTCTTATATCCTGTCGGATAAACGTAACTAATCAACCACGGGAGGGGCGGGAAACCGCTCCTTCCTTTTTAAGGATAAAACAATGACAATCAATGAGATTATAGAAATATTATCTATACCGTCAACAATTAAAGAGGTGGCACTTGTAGCGGTGGTGCTGTCACTTGTGGAGGTGTCTCCACTCCAGTTAAATCCTTGGGAATCCATCAAGGCTTTCGCCGCAATCCCTAAGCGCCTAAATGACATTGAGGATATGATTGAGAAAGACAAGGCTCAGAGGTCAAGAACGGAGGTATTGCACTTTGCTGATTCTGTTAGGAGGGGGCAGATGTTCAGTAAAGAAACGTGGGACGATACCATTGACAATATAGATCACTACAACCGCTATTGCAACGGGCATCCAGAATTTAGGAACGGAAAGACCACGGCGGCAACGCTGTTTTTGAATAACTATTACGCTGAGGGCTTAGAAAATCCCTCAAAATTCCTTGACTAAGGAGGTACATTATGGAAATCATCAATCTGGAAATATTAGCACTTATAAGCGTTCTAACCACTCTGACAACGGAGTGTGTTAAGACCTTCTACAAGAAGGCATCAAAGCCTTATGTATCAAACATCATAGCCGCTATCATAGCCGTTATTATTTCAGCGGTGGTGTGTGTAGCTTATCCTGTGATTATGCAGATGGCAGAGCTGAACATTCAGCTTATATTTAAGGCTCTCTGTATGGCTTTTTTCTCTATCCTATGTGCTACGTTGAGTTACGAGAAGGTAATCGAAGCGATTGAACAGTTTAAGAGGTAATCCTATGAAAACATCTGAAAAGGGGATAGCTTTAATCAAACAGTTTGAAGGTTGCCGACTTCAAGCCTATAAACCCGTGCCGACAGAATATTACTATACTATTGGATACGGACACTATGGTCCAGATGTTGCGCCTAATGCCATTATCACACAGGGACAGGCAGAAGCATATCTGATAGTTGATTTACAGAAGTTTGAAAAGGTAGTTAACGCCACGGGGCTTGTATTAAATCAGAATCAGTTTGATGCTCTTGTATCGTTTACCTATAATTGCGGAGCTAATAACCTTCACAAGCTCATAACAGGGCGCACTCTCCCTCAGATCGCAGACGCTATGCTCTTATATAACAAAGGCGGCGGGAAAGTCTTATCGGGGCTTACACGCCGGAGAGAAGCGGAGAGAACACTTTTTCTATCTGGGGGAGTGACCGAAACTCAGCCTATTAACAGAAATCCTTATCCTGAGCCGGTAAAAACCGTAAAGCTTAATTCTAAAGGAAATGATGTCCGCTGGATGCAATATGAGCTAAATAAGAAGGGATATAAGCTCGTGGTCAACGGGATCGCCGATAATCTTACCATCGGGGCATTGCTGGATTTCCAAAAGAAGGCATTTTCTGGCGATGACAAGGAATGGGATGGAAAGTGCGGTCCGAAGACGAGGGAGGCATTAAAAACGACTTCTTCATAAATCCATACTTCTCCTTTTGACGGGGCGGGATTTAATTATCCTGTCCCGTCTTTTTTAATTTCGTGGGAACCTTCATGGGAACCTTTTATTATTACCCTTCATAAAGCCTTTATCTATGCGGATAAAGATTTTACATTTTCCGATAGTAAAAACGGGGGAAATGTCAGTAAATATGCGGTTTTGCGTGTGTTTTTGAGACGGGTTCGACTCCCCTCTACTCCACTTTGGAAAGTCCGATATTTACGGACTTTTTTCATTTCCGTGGGAACTATTGTGGGAACCTTCTGAGATTAAATCATTAAAATGCTCTGTCATTTTCAGGGCGTATAATTCTGACATCGGCTGAATATTATTCTGATAGATTTCTCTCATAGTTTTACCGCCTTGTTTCCAGCCGCCAAAACTTTCAAGATAATTCGTAGGGATCTGAAGAACGGCTCCGATGCTGGCGAAATAATGCCGGAGATCGTGGAAACGTATAGAAAGCCCACATTTATTGCGATGCTCAATAAATCGCTTTGTGATGCTGTCAGGGGTCCATTTAATGATATAATCCTGGCCAGATCCTGATCCAATCAGGGAAATAATCGCATCAGGAAGAATAATCACTCTCGTACTATCGCGCTCTTTAGGTGGTTTATAAACCCATTCGCCGGAGCTATCCTTGACCATATCAGCGTGAATATAGATCGTATTATCCTTTATATCCCCATATTTCAAGGCTGATATCTCTCCACGGCGCATAGATCCGAATGCAGCCAGGGCGATACAGAGTTTTAATTGATTTGAAGCCGTATTAAACAGGAGCTGGATATCTTTATCGGTCGGAGCTTGTTTGATTACCTTCTGGATCTTCGGAAGGGTGACACGGAATGATTTATCCGGGATATATAATCGGATAGCGGACATCAATAGGCCGTGAACATTCGCTACTGTCTTCGGGCTTACTCTCTGAGCCAGATCGGAAATAAAGAGCTGATATCTTTCATTTGATAATTTAGAAATCTTAATACTGTTAATCGGACCATAGCGGAAAAGCATATTATTGTATCCTCTAATTGTAGAGGGCGATAATACGCCTGATTTAGCTTTGATAAATCGCTCAAGAGCATCCTGAATAGTTGGATCATCTTTAGAGAGTGACCGCTTCCCATTCTGCCATTCTGCAGCCTTCAGCTCAGCTTCCTTCTTTGTGGCAGCCGTAAAGCTGATTTTATGCTTTTTCCCATCTTTATCTAAATGAGAATATACCTGAACACGCCAGGAGCCAGATGGGAGCCGTTTAGCGGTGGCCATCGTTATTTTCCTTTAGCATAATTGCATAGGATAACAACCTTAATGCAGCTTTTTTATCTTCCTCTGGAGCTTTTCTAAAGGAATTTAATAGTTCAATCTCTTCAGGTGTAACAATAACGCTATGTTTTGCGCCGTATTCCATCCACGGTACGGTAAAGGTTGGAGTATCTTCGGGCGGCGTATATGGCTCCCATTCTTTCTCTTCTACAAGATCGGCTTTAGAAATCCCGAAATAATTAGCCATCTTTTCAATCTTATCAATACGAGGATAAATCTTTGCATTGATCCAATTCGAAAAAGTGCTCTGCTTAAATCCGAGAGCTTTACATATCTCTGTAGAATTAACGTGATTTAATTCCATATAGTATTTGATGTTCCTTGCCATTACTTCTTTATTCTCTGTCATATTTTCGCCCTCCCATAAGCATTATCGGATAAAACGAAAAAATATTCAAGGGAAAAGAATATTTTTCTTGACATTTTCGGTTTAACCCATTATGATGTATTTAATAATTCGGTTTAACCCATATATTGAGAAAGGAGGAGACAAATGGCGATAACCTTAAAAGCTCTTAGAGTAAATGCTGGGCTGGATCAGAAGTCCGCAGCGGGGCGTATCGGTGTTACACCTGAGACCCTGAGTAATTGGGAAAATGCGAGAAGTTTTCCTAATGTAAAACAGATCAATGCTATTGAGAAATTGTATGGCGTCAGCTATTCCGAGATAAATTTTTTACTTAATGATTTCGGTTTAGTTGAAAAGGAGGGAAAATGAGCCGTTTTCCAAAAATCTCCAATACCATCCGTGGAGCCATCAAAAGAGCGGGCCATACCGATATGAGCTTTTCCCGTGAAACGGGAATCCCCTATCAAACACTTCAGACCCGCTTCCGAGATCCAGGGAGCTGGCGGCTATGTGAATGGGGCTCAATGCTCAGGCATATCTCATTCACAGAAGAGGATCTTCAAATAATAAGGAAGGAGGTTAAGCAATGCTAAGAAAAGCACTATTGATCACGGCCCTGTCTGTGGCGATGACATCTAACTGTTATGCAATGACCTGTCACGAGTTAGCGATGTCTTACATCATAGCGGACCAGGACCCGCCGACTGAAGCGGGGGATTATCTCTACCACGAGGATGGCACGGCTCATAGGCTGACGGAAACCACGGGATATTATCGAGGGACTATCGGAAGCCACGGCGATAAGGTCCAGAAAGGCCACGTTGCATATACACCGGAAAGCTACGGATGTGCGATGGAAGTGTATAAGGCCCGTGAAACTGAGAACGGCTACGAGCTGGGAGATTACATCGGCCTATATGAAATTCGCGATACGGGCTACGGTAGAACCACGGGGCAAGGAAAAAGCGCCGTGAGAGCTGACAGGGTCCATCAGGGAACTATTGAAGCGGGCCTTTCAGCAGATTTTCGGTTCGATAATTTGCGGGAATGCCAGGAATGGATGAAGGAAACAAAAGGAATGATATTTATACGGATCATTCCGGCAAAAGGATGAAGGGAGACACGATGAAAGAAAACAAACAGAGGATATTACATTTCTTATTAGCAGCGATCCAGGCTACGAGAGCCGGTGAAGATCTGGTGGATCTGACCTTATCGGATGATAAGGATACCGTTATCGCAGAATTTGAGGGTGGCGGAATTAAGAAGATCAACGTGGCGTTTGATAGTGGCTGGGCGATGATTAAGGATATCGCTAATCAGCTCCAGATAGGTTGAAGCCCTGATAGGTAGCGACTATCAAGGCTTCAGAAGAAGGCTATGCGTAACGAATTTCAATGCCGTTTTTATTATACCACAGAAAGGACAAATATGATAGAAGTTAAAGACAAATCAGAGCTTTCATTATTCAATCTTACGGGTGAATTCCAGGCGCTTTTCGCAATGGATTATCCCGAAATCTATGAAGAGGATTCAGACGAAGTTAAAGCCGAAAAGGAAGAAGATCAGGCGGCGTTTGATGAGCTCTTATCTGAAATACTCACAGCGATGGATAGCAAGGCAGACGGATATTACTACGTAAGGCAGCGCTGTATGTTCAATATCGATGCGGCAAAGGCTGAGAAAAAGCTTATGGATACCGTTATAAAGCGCAATGAGAACGTTATCCGCCGTATGGAGGAGCGCCTTTATGATGCTATGAAGAGTACCGGACGCACGAATATCAAAACGGCGCTCCATTCTTTCAGCATTAAACCCAAGAGACCGACAGTCCAGCTTCTTATTCCTGAGACAGAGATCCCGGAAGAATATCAGCGGATTAAGACAGAAATATCAGCGGATAAGGTCAAGATCAGAGACGCTATAAAGGGCGGGAAAAAGATTGATTTTGCCGTTTATGAGTCTGCTGGCGATGAATTAAAGATTAAATAAGGAGGTAAGTTATGGGATTTCCAGTATTAGTAATGGGCGAGTCGGGAAGTGGAAAATCATATTCTATCAGGAATTATGATCCTTCCGAGGTTGGCATATTTGCCGTAGAAAAGTCGTTCTTACCTTTTAAGAATGAGAAAGGCTTTCAGGTCGCTAAGAATGCGACTTATGAAATGATCGGGAATGTCCTCAAGGACCCGAAGCGTAAGGCCTATATTATCGATGATTCACAGTATTTACTTGTGAATGAGATGTTTGATAAGGCAAAGGAAACAGGCTATGGAAAATTTACGGATATAGCTCTCCACTTCCGTAACCTTATCCATTATATCAATCACGGCATACCGGATGATGTAATCGTGTATTTTTTACATCATACCGAAATCGATAGCAATACGGGACGCACGAAAGCTAAGACAGTAGGAAAGATGCTGGATAATCAGCTGACTGTTGAGGGATGTTTTTCCATAGTATTACTGGCCCAGGTAGAAGGAACGGAGCATTTCTTCATCACTCAGAGTGACGGATATACCACGGCAAAAACACCGGCGGGAATGTTCCCGGATGTTCGGATACCGAATGATCTGAAGGCCGTGGATACCGCTATCCGTGATTATTACGGATTATCTGCAACTACAACTACAACAAAATCAAAAAATAAGAAGGAGGCATAAGCTATGAAGTCATTTAACGGATTTGATGAAGCAAAGGAAGCTGCAAAGTTTAAGGGAGGGGCAAAGCTGCCGCCTGGAGCGTACAAGGCAAAGATCCTGAACGTGAAGTATGAACAGGGCAAGGATGGCAATTCTGACAGGATCGTTATCCACTTCGATATCACGGATGGAGAGTATAAGGATTTCTTCCGTACTCAGTATGATGAGAACACGGCTGAAGATAAGAAGTGGAAGGGCAAGGCCACGATCTACGTTCCTATGGATGACGGATCTGAGAGAGATGGCTGGACAAAAAACACCTTTGCAAGGTGGACTAATGCCTTTGAAGAGTCCAATACGGGATATACCTGGGACTGGAACGAAGCCCGCTGGAAGGATCTCTCTATCGGCCTTATGTTTGCAGAGACTTGGACGGGCATTGACGGAAAGCCTATCAAGTATACGGAAGTCCGCTATCCGATGGCCGTTAATGAAGTTGATAAACCCGATTTGAAGGTCCCTGATCCGAAGGTAAGAGACAGTTATAAAAAGGCTATAGAGAACCACGCTGCCGATGATACCGCTATAGCCGACTTCGTGAATGTTCCCGAAGGAAGTCCGAGTGAAACGCCGTTCGATTGACATTCTCCGGAATGAAGAGGCGCTTAATTCCCTAATCATTCTATGTGACCGCCGTGAACAAGATACGGAAAGAGCACGGAAACGCTATAAGGCTTTTTCCGTACCTTACGAGCGGGCCACGCTGGATTACGGTGACTATACCTATAGCGCCGTGATAAACGGGCATCCACTATTTGACCTTAAAGAGCGGATTTATCCATATTGCGCTGTCGAACGGAAAATGAACCTTGATGAGCTGGCGGGATGTTTCACGAGAGACAGAAAGCGCTTTCAGGCGGAAATGGAAAGAGCAAAAGAGCATCAAGCTAAGATGTTTTTGCTTATCGAAAACGCATCCTGGGAGAACTTGATAAACGGCAAATATGAGTCAAGGCTTCATCCGATGGCATTCTTAGCAAGTATAACGGCCTGGATGATCCGGTACAACATCCAAGTGATTATGTGTAAGTCTGAAACCAGCGGAAGGTTGATTAAGGAAATCCTATATCGGGACTTCAAAGAACGATTAGAGAGGGGGGAGCTTAATGGGGCAAAGGAAACAGAGTAAACAGGCTTTTATTAAGCTCTATAAAAAGATACGAGATTGGGAATGGTATGAAGAGCCATTCACGTTCAAGATATTCATCGATTGCCTATTAAGGGCAAACTGGAAAGACGGAAGCTGGAAAGGCATAGCATTTAAGCGGGGCGAGTTCATTGCAAGCCTTGAAACATTAGCAAAATCAAATGGATTAGGGGTACGGAGTGTAAGAACGGCAATTTTCCACCTTGAAACGACAGGAGAGCTGACACGAAAGCGACACGGTAAATTTACGATATTTACGGTCAATAACTATGATTTGTATCAGTCAACCGACATGGAAAACGACACAAAAGAGACAACGTACCGACACGATGCCGACAGGGAACCGACACCAGATGAAGAATATAAAAGAATAAATAAAGAAAGAGAAAGAAATAATAAACCCCCTCTGACCGATGCGGAAAAACGAGAGCTGATGATCGAGCGCCAGCGGAGAATGGAAGAAGAAGAGAACAAGCGGATATTCAAGGAATATTTACAGTAGATCAGGGTAAAAAAATGGGCAGCATATACGATTTCAAGCGGGAAGATGCTTTCCGGTTCGCTGATTTCGTTGGAGCTCGATATAAGGTAGTACGGGATAGGGAACTACAATTCACGGAATGCCCGTATTGCCATAGCAAAAAAGATAAGAATACCTTTTCGATAAATCTTGAAACAGGCGCTTTTGTATGCCTTCGGGCCTCTTGCGGGGCAAAAGGTAATATGCTGACACTCCATCGGGATTTCCATTTCGATTTAGGGGCGGAACTGGCTGAATATGAGAGGGATTTATCGACCTGGAAGAGATATCGACCATCTGACAATAAAGAACCGAAAAGCGTAGTAATTGAATACCTCTGCAATAAGAGGGGCATAGAGCCGGAAATAGTCTCAAAGTACGGGATAACCACAAAGAAGGGAACGGATAACATTATCGCTTTTCCTTTTGAGGGCGCTACGGGATATGTGGAATTCGTTAAATACCGTAAGACCGATTTTGACCTGGAAAAGGATAAAAACAAGGAATGGGCTGAAGCTAATATGAGGCCTATCCTCTATGGAATGGCTCAATGCAATCTTGATAACAGTACCTTGATAATTACAGAAGGCCAGATTGATAGCTTGACGGTGGCATCGTGCGGCTTTGAAAACGCCGTATCAGTACCAACAGGAAAGAAGGGATTTACGTGGATTCCGCATTGCTGGGAATGGCTCCACAAGTTCAAAGAAGTCATTGTATTTGGAGATTATGAGAACGGGGAAATCACTCTACTAAACGACATTAAAAAGCGTTTCAAGTGGATGCTGGTTAAATCCGTTAGGCCGGAGAAGTATAAGGGATGCAAAGATGCAAATGAGCTATTCCTGAAGTACGGCAGCGGGGCCATAAAAGAAGCCATTGATACGGCTGAAGCGGAAATGCCGGAAAGGATAACCCGTATCGAGGATATCTTTGACCAGAACGAGGATCGAGAGCATCTTCCAGTCGGGATCGGGCGCATTGATGACCTCTTAAATGGTGGATTACCGTTCAAGGCGTTCAATATCTTAACAGGCCGCCGTGGAGAGGGTAAGAGTACTGAAGCCAGTATGATTATCAAATCGGCTATCAGTAACGGATTTGTATCTTTTATCTACTCCGGGGAACTGGAGAAGAGAACGCAAAAGAAATGGCTGGATCTACAAATAGCCGGAAAGGATCATATCTACTATGAGGATGTAGGCCGATACCAGAAAATCCCGAAGATAAGCAAGGAAGATCAGGAGACTATACGGAATTACTATCGGGATAAGGTTTATATCTATGATACCAGCGTGATAACGGATGAGACAGAAGATCTGATAAAGACCATCGAGCGATGCATCATCCAGTTCGGATGCCGAGTGATACTTGTGGATAACTTAATGACTGCTATCGATATCTTCGACAATAAGGGCGGGGAAAAATCAGACCGCCAGGAGCGGTTATGTAAGACTTTGGCACGTATGGCTATGGAATACAATGTGATGATCCTGTTAATCGCTCACAAACGTAAACAGAGCGGATTTACCGCCGCCGATGAAAATGATGATGTATTAGGTAGTTCGGAAATCACAAATCTGGCTGATGCCGTTCTCAGTTATGAACGGCCCTCAAAAAAGGATATCGAGAATGGCGTATACGGTGAGGATCAGAGGCTCATTAAGGTCCTAAAGAACCGTACCGGAAACGGAAAAGTAGATTTTAAGGGTACTGTATGTAACTTTTGCGAAACATCAAAGCGGATATATGACAATACATCGGAAAGTAAGGATGCTCCAACAAAGCCGGAGAAATGCTTTCAGAATGCATCCACCGATGAAGATTTTACGGATATCGATAATGATAATCCTTTTGATTGAAAGGAGAGCTATGGAAATAAAGGAAGAAAAGATAAAAGAGATAGGAGAGTGCAGCAATGCGATCTGGAAGGCCTTTAAGAGCTTATGCGCCATCGCAGAGGATGTTAAAGATGAGGATAAGCTCATCGATATGGCATTCATCCAGATGAGAGACAAGGCAGAGGAATATAAGGGAACGGATCTGAGAGGATACGCCGTTGATTATGCTCATTCCCTGTTATCACTCTTTGAAAAGTTCTTATACGTTAATCGCCGGGTAACAAGTAACTATTTCGAAGTAAAACGGATGGGAGAGTTGGAATTTTCTGATTATCGGAATAATCCCAATCCGGGGGATGTTATCACGGAAGCCAGATCGGACGGGCGGCAGATCAGATGGAGAGTAGAGGCGGTGATAAACAAATGACCTATGAAGAATTCTTGAAATCGAAAGAGCTGCAGACCATCAAGGCCGGATTTGATGTCCCTGAAGAGTGGCTATCGGATAAACTCTTCGACTTCCAGCGGGATATAGTCCGCTGGGCCCTCAAAAAAGGCAAGGCCGCCATTCTTACGGGATGCGGAACTGGTAAGAGCTTTATGCTCCTGGAATGGGCCTTTTGCATCCATAAGCAGACGGGCGGGAAGGTACTCATATTATCCCCGTTATCCGTAGTAAAGCAGACGGCGGAAGAGGCTCATAAGTTCGACATAGGACAGGTCAATATTTGCAGATCGCAGCGGGATGTCAAGGATGGCGTAAATATCACTAACTATGAAATGGCGGAACATTTCAAGGCAGATGATTTTATCGGGATCGTGCTGGATGAGAGCTCAATAATCAAATCCTTCACATCTAAGACTCAGGGAGAGCTTACAGATAGATTTAAACATACGCCGTATAAGTTACTCTGTACCGCTACGATAGCGCCTAATGACTATACAGAAATCGGGACATCGTGCGAATTCTTAGGAATAATGAGCCGGACTGAAATGTTATCCACGTATTTTGTTCACGATGGCGGGAAAACATCGGACTGGAGATTAAAAAAGGCGGGGGTCAATAAGTTTTGGGAATGGTTCGCAACGTGGGCGATGTATTTTAATTCCCCGGCGGATTTAGGTTATCAGATTAAAGGCTATGACCTTCCAGAGCTTAATATCCAGACAATTCTTACGGAATCGAAAGTAGAAGAGTATGAACTACTCGTAAAAGTGGCTGAGACCTTACAGGAACGCCGTGAAGCCCGGAAAGAGTCAATGGAAGATAGAACAGATAAAGCCGTGGAGCTTACGCAATCTGACAACTCTCAATGGCTGATATGGGTGGATTATAACGATGAATCCGATATGCTCCGGAGAAAGATTGACGGATGCGTGGAGATTAAGGGCGCTGATGATCCTGAGACAAAGGCCCAGGCAAGTATCGACTTTGCAAATGGTAAAATCCGCTGCTTAGTAAGTAAGCCTTCTATCTTCGGGTTCGGTTCAAACTTTCAGAGCTGTCATAATGAGATATTTTGCGGACTATCGGACAGTTATGAGCGATTTTATCAGGCGGTGCGCCGGTGCTGGAGGTTCGGACAGGATAAACCCGTAAACGTATATATCATCCTATCTGAGAAAGAAAAGGCCATCCTGGAGAACATCGAACGGAAACAGGCTCAGATGGATGAAATGCAGAAACAGATGACGGCCCTTATGAAAGAGGTCACATTATCGGAGATCCAGCATACCACACGGATAACCCTTGACTATAAACCAGATAAGCAATTTGAATTACCAGCTTTTATGAAAGGAGCATAAATGAAAGTAATAGATCAGTACACAACAGACCGTTATACGTTGATAAACGGGGATACCGTGGAGATTATTAAGAACTTTCCGGATAATTCTATGGGGTTAAGTATCTACTCTCCGCCGTTTTCTTCCCTCTATACCTATTCTAATAGCGATAGGGACCTTGGAAACAGCCGGACGGATGAGGAATTCTTCACACATTTTGCCTTCATCGTTAAGGAATTATACCGAATTCTGATGCCGGGGCGTATTATGGCGGTTCATTGTATGAACCTTCCCACATCTAAGGAACGGGATGGATATATCGGTATTAGGGACTTCCGTGGCGATCTTATACGGCTCTTTCAGGAGAATGGCTTTATATACCATTCAGAAACGTGCATCTGGAAAAACCCCGTAACGGCAATGCAGAGAACTAAGGCGCTGGGATTACTCCATAAGCAGATAAAAAAAGATAGTTGTATGTGCAGAATGGGTATCCCTGATTATGTCGTATTTATGAGAAAGCCCGGCGATAATCCGGATCGTGTCTCCCACACAAATGAAACCTTCCCCGTGGATCTATGGCAAGACTATGCTTCCCCGATATGGGATGAGTATAACAGCCCGGTGTGGTGGGATATAAATCAGAGCAACACTCTAAATCGGATGTTTTCCGATGAAGAGTCTGAAAGGCATATATGCCCGCTGCAGCTGGATGTCATCGAGAGGTGCATCACAATGTACTCCAAGGAAGGCGATACGGTATTTACTCCCTTTATGGGTATCGGATCTGAAGTATTCCAGGCGGTCAAAATGGGGCGTAAAGGCGTAGGGATCGAGCTTAAAAAGGAATACTACGAACAAGCCCGGAAGAACCTTCAGTCACTCGATGATGCTGATAATCAGCTTAATTTGTTTGATTATGTTGGCAATCTGGCGATCTAAGGGGGACTTATGACCAAAATAGCAAGTAAATGCCTATCTTGCACTAAGGCGGAATGTACTAACTGTATTAAATCGGATAGCCACATCTATCGGAGCGCTGAACGGAATAAAAAGGACTGTAAAAGCTACTATCAGCGCCATCGTGAAGAGTGCATTGAACGGGCAAAGCGTAACCGGTACAAAAAGCAGATAGAAGAACGGGGCTATGAAATGGCCTTATATATCTGAGAAAGGAACACTATGAAAGTATATATCAGCGGTAAGATATCGGGACTGACGGCAGAAGAGTATATGATGCGGTTCAATAACACGGAGGATTACTTAATCCGCCTGGGATATGAAGTCATAAATCCGGCTCGTACTAATAGCACTTTGCCAGCAAGTACGAATTATGAAGAATTTATGAAGATGTCCTTCTTAATGTTATCAATGTGCGACACCATTTATATGCTCAATAACTGGAAAGACAGTCCTGGAGCCTTATCGGAATGGGAATACGCCAGACAGCACGGGATAACGATCCTCTACCAGGAAGATGATGTTATGAAGGTATTAGGGGAAGTATGCAATCATTATTGCCGTTTTCCTGAAGCATATCCGGCAAAAGAGCAAGATCGGATGATTGATGAGAAATGTAACAAATGCCCTCTGCATAAGCTGGCAAAGATAATCGGGGGAGATAGGGGATAAAGGAAAAAATATGAGTACGGATTTTGCATCTATAGAAGAATATAAAGAGTATAAAAGACGCAAACACGAAGAAATGCTTGAAAAGCAGAATCTTCCCTATTCCATCAAAGTGAGGATGTCACAAACAAGAATTCGTGACTTCATAGATGAGGCTTGCAGACGGGGACTTAATACACACGTATCTGTTGGTGGCTTAGATAGTATCGTTTTAGCTTATTTAATCAGATCAATGGGATACGATGAAAATGATGTTCCTTTCGTATCAGCATCCACTCTTGAAGATGCAAGTATTCAGAAGGTTCACAAGGATATGGGATGTATAGTAGTAAAACCTCTGAAAAGCAAGGCCAACATTCTACAGGAAGAGGGCTTTCCGGTATTGTCAAAAAAGATAGCAAATAAGATTAACACTATAGCAAATCCCACTAAAGAAAATCAGACAGTAAGACACGCCATCATTACGGGAGAATGCGGGGAGCAAGGTCATTTTGCCACAAATAGCAAGATGCAACTTCCCCAGAGGTATCTAAAGCTCTTCGGTGGCCTTGATGAAGAAGGGGCGGCTCTTGGATATAAAAAGCCGGAGAATTTCAAAGTATCGCATAAATGTTGCTACTATCTCAAAGAGGCCCCCTGTGATAACTGGGCAAAAGAGCATAATTCCGTTCCCTTTTTGGGGCTGATGGCATCCGAAGGTGGACAGAGGGCGGATGCTCTTGAAGAACACGGCTGTAATTACTTCGGAAAAACTACCACCCGAAGCTGCCCTTTTTCCTTTTATTTTCATTCAGACATTGTTCATTTAGCGGTTGATCTTAACGTACATATCCCGGAGATATACGGGGATGTGGTAATAAGCCCCGAAAAAAATCAATTTGGGGATTATGAATACTCTACTACCGGAGAACAGAGAACAGGCTGCTCAATGTGTGGATTTGGTATTCAGCTTGAACAACGGCCTCATAGATTTGACCGTCTATATGAACGTAATCCCCAGGAATGGGAATACTGGATGAGGAAGTGTTGTAAGGATGATAACGGAGAATTATACGGATGGGGGCGTGTATTAGATTATCTTAATATTCCGTGGGAAAACCCTAAATATTGGTATCTTAACGCTAAAGGGGAACAAATTAAAGGACAGATCAATATATTTGACTATATGGAAGGAAAGGATGAAGAAATCCCATCAGAATCCGAAGCATAAGCCTATATTAAAAAATCGAAGGAGGATTTTTGATAAAAATGATGAAAGATAAGCGTATTAAAGATTGTCTTAACTGTAAAAAGCCTGTCTGTGACGATTGTAAGGACACCTATAAGGATAGAAAGGATTATTACAGGGATTACTACAAGAGGAATAAGAGAAAGGATAAGACGGAATGACTGAATATATGCTCAAAGAAAAAAAGGATGGAACTATTGAATTTTGGACTAATGACAAGGATTTAAGATTGAGAGTATCGCAGAATATAGCAGATATCGCAGATGCTATCTCATATCGGCGGCAGATTAAAAGGGTTGATAATAGACCGCTAATGATACAGGAGGATAAGACGGAATGATATTTTGCGGCAGAACCGATTGCAAATTTAATGATGACGGCGGTTGTGAAAATCCCGATAGTATAACCTTGAATGATGAAGGTACTTGTCAAGATTATGTATGGCATGACTTTTGGGATGATTTGGATGATATAGAGCGTGAGGAATATATGAGGTCGATTGAGCCTTACAGAGAGGACGGTGCAGAATGACCAGAGAAGAAATAGATTTTATCGGTTCAATGAATATGTGTGATGAAATCAGTAATGAAGCATATAAGAAAATTGTATGTCATTGTGAGGAACAAGAGCCTTGCGAGGACGCTATCAGCAGGCAGGCGGTTATTAAATGTTTAGAAAAAGGAGATACATTATCGTCTATTGACCATCGGTTAATCGACAAAATAAAGAGGTTGCCGCCCGTCACGCAAGAGCCAAAGACGGGGCATTGGATAGCAGATGTTGATAGATGGGGTGATGTAGTGACTACTATAAACGGATATAAATGTGATAAGTGCAACGCTTTTAATTCAGATAAAGATAACTATTGCCCTAATTGCGGACGCCGTATGGTTGAGCCGCAGGAAAGTGAGGATAAGGAATGAAATACATCATAATGTGTGGTGGTAATTATCCCCATTGGAACACGCCTAAGCAGCTCCTGAAGATCCAGGATGAAACGATCCTTAATCGGACTATCCGATTACTCCGTGAAAATGACATAGAGGATATCGCCATCAGTACTAATGATCCCGCCTTCGATGATATCGGCCTTCCTATCCTTCATCATCGGAATGAATGGACGGCATACGGCTATGATAACTATACGGGCTACTGGTGCGAAGCCTTTTATCCCACGGATGAGCCCGCCTGTTATATCTTCGGGGATGTGGTATTCTCTCCCGATGCCATTCAGACCATTGTAAATACTGAGACGGATTCCATTGAGTTTTTCGCCAGCGCTCCGCCGTTTTCCCGTCAATTCCCGAAAAAGTCTGCAGAGCCCTTCGCCGTGAAGGTGGTTAATCAGCAATATTTTAAGATCTGTATCGAAGAATGTAAAAATGCAGCTAATTTAGGGTATTTTCGCCGCCAGCCGATTATGTGGGAACTATGGCAGATCATAAAGCGCACTCCGCTGAATATTATCAATTATACGAACTACACGGCAATAAACGATTATACTAGCGACATAGACGGCGGCGGGGACCTTGAATACTTCCAGAGGATAAAACTATGACACTACTATCAATTATAATTCCATATTTTAACGTAAAGAAATATACAGATGAGCTTCTTCACGTGCTGGATCGCCAGATCACAGATGAAGTTGAAGTGATACTTGTGGATGATGGCAGCCAGGAACCATTCGAAACATCTTATAAATGGCTTAATGTGATAAGCCTAAAAGAAAATAAAGGCCCTTCGATTGCACGGAATATTGGACTTGAAAAAGCTAAAGGGGAATATGTGGCCTTCATCGATGCGGATGATATTGTGGCACGGGACTACGTGAAAAACATCATTGAACATATAAAACACGATCCCGACTATATCGAGCTTTCCTGGAAATCGCTTACACCGGAAGGGGCTCAGTTTAATTGCAAGGTGACAAGTTCCCAATCATTACAGAATCCATCCGTATGCACACGGTTATTCAAGAGGACCTTTATCGGGGATTTACGCTTTAATGAAGATAAGGATGTCGGAGAGGATGAGGAATTTACCCGCCATCTGGATCTATCCCGTGGCAAGCGTGACTTTATATCCTCATATATGTACTTCTATCGGACTACAGTCAAGGGAAGCCAGACAAAGCTATACAAACGTGGCCTGAAGAATACTAAGAAAATCATCTATCACATTCCAGAGGTTAAAGCTGATAATACAGAGCTCTTAAATGAAATAAAGGCCGCTGATAAAAAGGATATTGTATTCCTGTTTACTTACGATAATCAGATGCCGGAACTATCAAAGTACTGTCAGATATCAGCGCCATATCGGACCTGGGCGCACGAATTAAGGGGAGAACCTTCAGGACTGGTTCAGATCATCCAGTCGCCGTTTAGCACTCAGGTAGTTATATACGTGAACGGAACATCCGGCTTTGACGGTATTACCACGTTTATCCATAATTTTTGCGGGAATATGTCTAAATATTACGATATAACGGTCCTTCACGACTTCCTAAATACGAATGATATCAATCGGCTGCGTTCTATAGTTCGGGTGGTAAGGCGTGGAAGTTATCCGGCGATCTATTGCGACACGCTCTTGATGATGCGGATCGGGGATACCATTCCTGAAGAGGTCAAATATAAGCAGCTCTATCAAGTGGTTCATTGTACTAAAGGGGGAACCAGGGAGCTTAAACGGGACCCGAAGGATTGCATATTCGTATCGGAGACCGCTCGGAGGTCATTCACGGATAATGAAGGACGGGTTATCTATAATCTATGCAATCCCAATAGTCCTAAGAAGTCACTTATTCTAATGAGTACCACAAGGATCGGGGCAACGGATAAAGGCGATCAGGATAGATGGATGATATCTTTTGCAGAGTTATTGAACCGCCAGCACGTTCCTTTCTTATGGTTTTACTTCTCTGCTTCACAATTACACGGAGCACCGGGAAACCTTATCCGTCTTGATCCGGTTGATGATGTCCGGGGATTTCTAAAACACGCTGACTATCTGGTGCATCTCTCAGAGAATGAAGCATACTGTTACTCAATTACTGAAGCATTATCCGTGGGCGTTCCCGTGATAGCTTTTGATATTCCCATACTTCACGAGCTGGGCTTTCAGGATGAAAAGGACGGATACATCATTCCGAAAGACCTGAGCATCGATACCAATATCATCCTGAATGCTCCAGGCTTCAAGGGATACCAGATCACGAATGATGAAAAGGCTATCGCTGAATGGCGTGAGGTGCTGGGAGATACCACGCCACGGAATGATTATATCCCTGAGAAGATGGTTAAGGTCAAAGCCATAAAGACCTATAAGGATATAGAGCTTAATCGGACACTTACGCCGGGGGAAGAATTCTATGCGTGGAGTGAACGGGCCAACTATCTAAGCAAACTTAGCTTAGTAGAAATAGGAGGGTAACACTATGGGATTTTATCGGACACCTTCAAAGAAAAGCAAATACTATCTACCAAAAGAAGAATATCTGACAGCTATCCATTATGCCTTACGCTATCCTTATCTACTGGAAGAATTGCAGACAATCGCAAACGCTGACACGAGCCAGGCTATCCGGTACGATAAGGACAAGATACAGACATCCAATCTCTATGATGCCACGGCAGAAACGGCAATGCTACGAGCGGAGCTTCAGGAGAAAATCGACAAGATCAATGGCGCATTAGACACGGCAACACAGAACAAGAGAGAACGTAAGTATCTATTGCTGGGCGTATGTCACGGTGTGAACTATTGGCAATTAGAAAGAAAAGGCATACCCTGTGGAAAAGCCAGATACTACACGATGCGCCGGGTATTCTATTACACATTAGCTCAAAAAATATAAAATCGGCGTTCACGGGACAATTTTCTGTTATAAAATGATAACGGCAAAAAGACGGGCAATGATAACAGGCCCGTCTTTTATATTACTATGAGAGATTTTGCGGAGCGCTTTTACAAATCAAAAAAATGGCAGCTTACAAAAAACGCCTATAAGAAAAGTAAAGGCGGCCTATGTGAACGATGCTACGAGCGGGGGGTTATTTCTCCCGGTGAAATAGTCCATCATAAAAAACACATAGAGCCCTGGAACATCAACGATCCGTCAATAACATTGGACTGGTCTAATCTTCAATTATTATGCCGTACTTGTCACGGAGAAGTGCATAAGCATACACCAGCCAGAAGATATTTATGTGATGCTTCGGGGGGTGTGAAAATAATTGAGGGTGCATCTCCGCCGTAGATCCCCCCTGTCAGGGCGTTCACAGAGCCCACTAAAAGAC